>OBKV01000106.1_pt1 | contig 89697 bp, 86 predicted proteins | sample 1517301 | NCBI WGS metagenome assembly OBKV01 (sample SAMN04571685, study PRJEB22368) | human gut metagenome | biome: human gut; material: stool | host: Homo sapiens | place: Luxembourg | collected 2012-06-29 | reverse complement strand
GAGTTAATGATAGAGTTAGCCAGTATTTATTAAAAAATGTAATTTATAATGGTAAGAGTTATTCAAATGAAGATATGTTGTTTAGAATACTTTTATTTAAATTATTTAATAAAGAATCTACCTGGGAACTTTTATTAAACAACTTTGAAGATATTAATTTAAAAAATTTCAATTTTAATGAGTATAGTAGTGTATTAGAAAAAGCTATTTCAAATGGAATTAAAATTTATAATGATGCTTATATTAGTTGTGCAAATAAAGCATTTGGTTATGATAGAAAACATGATAACCATTTAGCACTTTTAAATAAAATGTTCAATGAGGACAAAATGCAAAATAAAATTGTCAAATGTAAAACCATGGAAGAGGCATTTAATATTATAAAAAGTTATCCACTAATAGGTAATTTTATGGCTTATCAATTAGTAACTGATATTAATTACAGTGAAGTAGTAAATTGGAAAGAAGATGAATTTACAGTTGCGGGACCAGGTTCACTTCGTGGAATAAAAAAATGTTTTATTGACAAAGGTAAAATGAGTAATGAAGATATTATTAAATATATGTATGAACATCAAGACGAAGAATTTAATAGATTAGGCTTAGATTTTAAAAGAATTGGGAGTAGGCCTTTACAACTTATCGATTGCCAAAATATATTTTGTGAATTAGATAAATATTGTAGACAAGCATTACCAGAGCTAAAGTCAAATAGAACAAAAATAAAAAAACGCTATATACAAAAAGGGGAGAAGATAAATTATATTTATCCGCCTAAATGGGATATTAATTAATGGAGCTCATAAGTAACTTATTATGAAAGCTCTACTTTATATCAAAAATAGGAGAAAGTATAAGTTAAATTTTATACTTTCTCCTATTTTTTAGTTAAGTTCTATACAGAATGTTGGACTTCCAAACAGAATAGACATTGTAAAAGGCAAGATCTATTAAATTATGAAATTATTACCTAAGCAAAATGTACCACCCTGTTAGGATGATACATTTTGTATGTTGACAAATATATCACGGAAGTGGTCTTTTCAAAGACTTTTAGATGTGTTTCTGTCGGTCTTTTTCACAAACAGTAACATAGCGGGTACCACCATAATACTGAATTTTTCTCCTTTCAGGATAATACCTTACAGAACAATTCTTCTTTTGGCAGATAGCACATTTTAAGTTACTTCTTAAAATTCGTAAAAATGTGAATTTTGCCATAATTTTTTCCTCCTTAACATTCATTATAATTATCGGAGGATACAGAACTCCGACTAGATAAATGTAATAACATCAATAATCTAGTGGGCTTCCACTCTGTATCAAATTAATTGACTACCTAATTTTATCACAAAATATGTTATTTGACAAGAACATTATGTAGATCATCTATTACTATTAAATAAATATAAACAAAAAATATTATATATAAAATTTTACGGATTTCAATGAAAGTATATAAAGTTTTCAAATTAAATGATATAATTTGTTTAAAATTACAAATAACTTATTTTAAGGATGTGATTACATATGTTAGATATAAATTTTAATCAAATCATTGAAATGATTGAAAAGCAAAAAAATAATGCTTAGAGAAAAGTAAATGAAGAAATGATTTTATTGTATTTAGAAGTTGGTAAATTTCTATATGAACTAAAAGAAAAATAGTAATTATGGTGATAAAATAACAACAAAAGCCTCAGATTTTATGAAAAATAATTATCCTAACATAAAGGGTTTTACTAAAAGAAATATAGAACGTATGATTCAATTTTATAGTACTTATAAAGATGATGAGATTGCGACACCACTGGTGACGCAATTGTCTTGGACAAACAATTTACTGATTTTAAGTGGAGCTAAAAGCCAAGAAGAAAGGCATTTTTATTTAAAATTATCTATTAAAAATAATTATTCAAAAAGAGAATTAGATAGACAAATATCATCATCATATTATGAAAGATATATGCTTTCGGATGGAAAACAATTGCCTACAATAAATAAAACTATAGATGAAGATGATTATCCAAACACTAAAATTTTATATACTTATAGTTTAGAGTTCTTGGATTTACCAAATGAATTTTCAGAAAAGGATTTAAAAAATGCAATTATAAAGAACTTAAAAGATTTTATATTAGAAGTTGGCAAAGATTTTACTTTTATAGGAGACGAATACAGAGTTCAAGTTGGAAATCATGACTTCTTTATTGACTTATTATTCTATAATAGAGAATTATCTTGTTTGGTAGCATTTGAATTAAAATTAGGAGAATTTAAAGCAGAATATTTAGGAAAAATGAATTTATATTTAGAAGCACTAGATAGAGATGTGAAAAAAGAACAAGAGAATCCAAGTGTTGGAGTTATATTATGTAGTTCTAAAGATGAAGATGTTGTTGAATATTCAATTAGTAAAAACATGTCTCAGACTATGATTTCTGAATATAAGTTAAAATTAATTGATAAAAAATTATTAGAAACAAAACTTAAAAAAATGAAAAATTTGATAGATAATAATGATAAATAGTAATTTGTTGAAATGGAGAATTTATGAAAAAGAAAATATTAATTATTGTGACAAATTTTTTAATAGTATTAATAATTGTTGTTTTATATGCGTTATATCGTTTTAATTATATTCCACATAAAAAATATACTAATGAAGATTTTAATATTAAGACTTATATAAGTAAAACTGATAAAGATAATGATGGTATAGATGATCAAACTGATATATTAAATAATGTAAGGAATTATATAAAAACAAATCCTAAATATAAAAGTAAATATTATGCTACGGGTTATCCAAATGATGAATATGGTGTATGTACAGATGTTGTTGCATTTGGATTAAAAGGTGCAGGTTATGATTTAATGAATTTAGTAAATGAACATATAAAAACAAATAGAAATTTATATGATATTGATGTTATAGATAAAAATATTGATTTTAGAAGAGTACAAAATTTAAAAGTATATTTAGACAATAATGCAATTGCTTTAACAAATGATATTAATAAAATAAAAGAATGGCAAGGTGGAGATATTGTTGTATTTAAAAATCATATTGGTATAGTATCTGATAAGAGGAATAAAAAAGGTATTTCTTTTATAATTCATCATGCTAATCCTTATCAAAGATATTATGAAGAAGATATTTTAGAATATCGTAATGATATTATAGGTCATTATAGAATTAGTTAATTAAATTACAATTTAGTAATTAGTTAGAAAAATAGTAATAAGATTAAAAATTAGAAAAAAATGAAGGGGATGGATGAATGTGAAGATAATAAAAAAATGCACAGTTATAGGGATTATTCTTTTTTTTATGTTTATTTTATTGACAGGATGTAGTAAAGAAGAAAAGAAAAGTAATCTAATAGGTATGTGGGATTCGGACTGGCAGCCAGTTGTGGATAGGAATATTTATATTTTTAATGAAGATGGAACAGGTGAGAATATTTTTATTTTAGAAGAAAATATAGAAAATAATAATGATATTAAATATTTAGAAAGTAAAGCGGAAATAGTAATGAAATTTAAATATAAAGATTATGGAACATATGTAGAATTAGAATACGATGATTATAATGAGAAGCAAAAGATAGATTATGAAATAAAAGATAACATTTTAAGCATTCATATTAAACAAGCTGGATGGACAGATAGAGAATATAATAAATTATAGTACAAAAAATATTACAATTTATAATTGAAATTATTTGTAAATTAATAATCTTATTTCCATTAAATGGTATGGGAGTTCCCATAGTAGAATTTGTACGGGAGTACAAATTCAGTGCTGGCTAGACATGTATTTTATTCCCGTATTCAAGAAAAAATAAAAAGAGGAAAAAATTATTTTGATAATTTTTTCCTCTTTTTTGAAAATCATTTATATAAAATAAAAACTTACGAGCAATTAAGTCCGTAAGTTGATTTCAAATGGAGCGATTTTGAAACAGGTATGCGAAAAAATGATATACTCTGTTTCAATCTCTCTTATATAAATCGATTTATTGTTATTACTTTAACATAATTTATCAATTTTGACAAGATATATTTAGATAATTATTCCATAAAGTTCAGCTCTTTCTTTGAATGCTATTTCATTTCCTTCAAGTATATTTATTGATTCCGTTGATACTGCATTGTTATATATTGTTCCATTACATTCAATCCAACTATTTTCGCCATTACCTTTTAATACTATAATATTTTCTGAATTACCTGCAACTGCTATATTTGGACTATGAGTAGCAACGATTAATTGTCTTTTTTCTTTAACTCTATCCAATTCTTTTACTAATGTGTGATATACATATGCATTATCTAAATCATCTTCTGGTTGGTCTAAAATTAATAATTGATTATTATCAGAGATAGTCGTGCCATAAAGTAAAATCAATAATATTCCAACGGCTTTTTGTCCAAAAGATAAATTCGTTCTTTCTCTATATATTTTCTTTTTACTCATACCATAGTTAACATTTAGTTTAAAATCAATAATTACTTGTGGTATATTAGAAACGTAATTAGACTGAAAATATTTATATGTATATTCGCAGGCTCCCTTTGATAACCCTTCATCTAATCCTGTTTTTTTAGATATTTCCATATATTGATTTGTAAATAATAAATATAATAAATCATGTGTATTTGATATTTTAGAAAATAGAAATTTTAAACTTTTTCTTAATTCAAGTTCTTTTTCATAGCCACTAAAATTGCTTTTATATTTATTGTTTTTTACTATTTCATCAATAATATTCTCTTTATATCTTCTTGGTAAATCAATTCCATAAGTTAGTATTAATTTATCATTTAAAATTTTATTCATTTTATCAAGAGTTTCAATATTATAAGTATTTATCTTTTCAGAAACATCAAATAATTTATTATATTTTGATATTAATGCTCTCGAATTATTTTCTGCATTTTCATCTCTATTTCTTTCAATTTCTATTTTTTTGCAAAGTTCATTAACTTCATCTTGTAATATCTTTTTTTCTAAACATAATTCTTGATATTCTCTTCCTATAATTCGTTCTATAATCGAATAAATAGTTTTAGTAACTTTCATCTTGTTATTTCCAATTTCCAATATATTCTTCTGTTGATATATTATTGGTTTTATATCACTGAGAAATGATATAATTTTATCCATATTTGTAGTATCTAGCCTAACAGAATTTACTTGTTTTTTAAACTTATTTTTATAATTATAGATTGTAACATTTGGACTATTTATTCCTTTTGGAGCAACAGTTATAGCATAAATTTCATCATCTTTATTAACAAATAAGACAATTTCATCAAATCTACTTATAATATTTTCTTTTTCCTCAATTTCATCATATTCTTCAACTTCATCAACATTATATATTAAATAATCATCATTATTTGAATTATAATATGTTTCCGTATCATAAAAATTAAAAGCATACTTTATTATATCTATAATAGTTGATTTTCCAGTTCCTCTAGCTCCAATAAAACAATTTAATTCTCGTGAAAAAGGTATTATTTCCCATTCGGAATCTTTACTTTTATTTTTTACAAAGCTTCCTTTTATGCAAGTAGATATTATATAAGGATTTTTCTTAATAGGAATACTCTCAAATATCTGAGTATTAGGATTTTTAAAAAAAGATTTTATCGTTCTAAAACTTAATTCACCTAAATTAGCATAAAAAAATTGCGTTCCCATTGGTTTACCTGAGCCTTTATAATTTTCTATATTCAAAATACTATGGCTGTCTGATGCTTTAAAAATTTTTAAATCTTTATTAAAGTTTTTTATTAATTTACTCAATTCATTTCTATTGCTTTCATTACTAATGCAAACTCCTAGCATATTTGGAGATTTAAGTACTTTTTCAACAATTCCTCCATTAATTATAAATTCTTCATCTTTTTTAGAGGTTTTTATATAGTCTTTGAGAAATCCTTTATCTCCATCTGCGTGTGGTAAGCACACAAAAGCATTATATTCATTTGCAATTTCGCATAATGTTAATGGTGTTACTCTATCAGCACTTGCTTTATCATTATCTTTATCATTATCTATTCCACATCTTTTTATAAATTCTTCTATCACTGAAATTTTAGTTTCTTCTGAAAAATAAATTAAAAAATGTCTTGCAAAACATGCAACTTCAATTCCTGGCATTATATATTTTCCATTTAATTTGCCTCTCAATTCAACATTTTTATTAATAATATCTTTTATTTGTTTATATCCCTCTATGGTATTATGATCAGTTATTGCTATAACATCTAAATCCGAATCTATAAATTTATTTATAAACTTTTCATATTCTTTCATAACATCTATATCTTTTTCTGAACGAATATAATCTTTAGATGCAGGGGAATGAATATGTAAATCCATCTTTTTTAATTTAGCTATATTTTTCATTTTCTTTATTGATTTATCATACAAATCATCTATATACATTTAAGTTCTCCTTTTGTCATATTTTTACAATATTATAGAATGTTTTTACAAAATTTTCAAATAGTATTGATTATAAAACTTATGTTTGGTACAATAATAAAAATTAATTGTTATATTATTTCAAAGAGGAGGTCAAAGCATGCCAGAGTTAAAAGTTTTAAATCAAAAGATATCTTATATAAAAATTGATGATGAAGATTATATATCAATTACTGATATGTTAAAATCAAAAGATGGAGATTTCTTTGTTTCAGACTGGCTAAGGAATAGAAATACTATTGAGTTTTTAGGTATTTGGGAAGAAATTCATAATCCTAATTTTAATTATGGCGAATTCGCCATAATTAAAAGTCAAGCAGGTTTAAATAGTTATAAAATAAGTGTAAAAGAATGGACAGAAAAAACAAATGCGATTGGAATAATATCAAAAGCTGGAAGATACGGTGGAACTTATGCTCATAAAGATATTGCTTTTGAATTTGGAATGTGGATTAGTCCAAAATTCAAACTATTATTGATAAAAGAATTTGAAAGATTAAAAGCAGAAGAACAAAAGCAAATGGGTTGGAATGCCAAAAGAGAACTTTCTAAAATTAACTATAGAATACATACTGATGCTATTAAAAATAATTTAGTACCTAAAGAATTAACTAAAAATCAAATAAACTTTGTTTATGCAGAAGAAGCTGATGTATTAAATATGGCTTTATTTGGTATGACAGCAAAAGAATGGCGCACTAAAAATCCTAATTTAGATGGAAATATAAGAGATTATGCAACAATGAATGAATTAATATGTTTAGCAAATTTAGAAAATTTAAATTCTGTTTTTATAAATGAAGGATTAAAACAATCTGAAAGACTTGAAAAATTAAATAAAATAGCTATATCACAAATGCAAATTTTAAATGATACTGATATTAAATATTTAAAGTAATAAATATGAGAATACTTTTTCTATATTAAAATTATTTATAATTGAAAAAACAAGTGGATTGCATTCTATATTTGCAACCCACTCATTTTTAATTACTTGAACAATTCCGTATGCTCAATCAATCGATAATCATTTCCGTCAGGTAACTGAAACTTGAATCTCTTATCAAGAGTTCTATCATATCTTTCGATTTGATATTTGTCCCTGCCTTTTCCTGAACTAGCATACTTATAGACGTACAGCGTAAAATCTTTGATTTTAGAAGCTTCCTCTTTGGTAAGAAAACTAATTGTTTGAGTTTCGGGTTCTTCAGCACCATATTCCCAAACATCTCTAAAACCACGTACCAGCTCTGTTTGAGAAGGCCACATGTTAATAATTCCTACATGCTGACCATTTCCTACAATTGCAAAAACAATAGGGTGTTCTTCTCCTGAATAGCCATCTTTTTCTTTAAGTGTTCCAGTTGAAAGTAGTTTAGCTTCATTGTAACTATAAACTCCTTTCAACTTGCAGTCCATGTCAAATACTCTTGGATTTTTAGCTTCTTTAGCTTTAAATCTGGAATCATAGACATAGGACATCTGGCTTATAGGAGCTACTGACGCAACTTCTCTGAGTCCGTCTAAACCATACACAGTATAATTTCCGATATTCTTTGCTTCTTCCTCAGTGTAAGCTTTGAAATAGTACTCGCTCTCATCAAAAGGGGTTCCGTATGCATGAACTTTATATTCAAAATATCCACTTCTCTGTGCACAAACAGGATTAGGAATTCCGATAAAAGCAATTGGTCCGAGTTCTGAACAAAATCCAAAACCTGCACTATAAGTTGTCAAAGCATTCAACTTCACAACTTCATCATACGAGTATGTTCCTTCTAGCAGAAAAGAGTTGCAACCAGTTGTATCACGCGGATGAAGAAAGAATCGACCTCCTAGTTTTTCTACACTTATATCCCGTTCAGGATATACCACTTTAGCTATTTTTGTTAGAATTTTTTCAAGCATAATTTTTCCTCCTTAATGCTTTTTTGTTGATAACCTACTGTATGTAAAACTAAAAGCCAGAGAAATATTTCTCTCACTATTTAGTGGAAAAAAGATAATAACACAGCAATTTGCTATATCATATAATATTTTATCATGTTTTATATAATTTTTCAATGATAACGCTTTATTAATAGTGTAAAATGGTTTCGAAATAAATATTGATAAAATTTTATTTTCAGTATATAATAATGGTATAAGAAATGATGAAGAATTAAAAACTTTAATTGAAATAATATCTTCAAGTATAGGGGTTCTTACTAATCCAACAAAGCTGTATAATACATTTATTAGTAAAGGTAATAAAAATATTACAAACAAGACAATGACATTATACTTAAAATATTTAGAAGAAGCATTCTTGATTGAAAAAGTCCAAAAGATTTGATGTAAAAGGAAAAAATATATTGAAACTCCATCAAAATATTATTTTGTAAATATTGGGATTAGGAACAGTTTAATTAATTTTAGGCAATTAGAAAAAAATCATATAATGAAAAATATAATATATACCGAACTTCGTAGAAGAGGCTTTAATGTTGATGTAGGTACTGTAGAAAAAAGGAATAATTTAGATAATGGTAAAAAGGATTACAAGCAATTAGAAATAGATCTTGTGGTTAATAAAGGAAGTGATAAATATTATATTCAATCAGCCTACAGTATAGAAGATAATAATAAAAAAGAACAGGAACTCCAATCACTTTTAAATGTAGGAGATAATTTCAAAAAATTGTTATAGTGTATGACCATTTTATTAAATGGCAAGATGATAATGGAATAATATATATGAGTATATACGACTTTTTACTAAATGAAAATAGTTTAAAAGAAGCATAAAACATATTCATAGAAATAAAAAAACATTAGAATTTTATTATAAAATCTAATGTTTTTTACTATAAAACTCCCAGATGGGAGTACAAATCCAAATGGAGCCCTTAAGGTTCTGGTAAAACAACCATTAAAAGCAACAATTTATAGGTAGTAACAACTGCTAACTAAAATTAGTATAACATGATTTTAGTAAAATTAACCAACATTTTAATATTTTAAGTAAATAAAATGATATAATAGGAACTGAAAGACAAATAGTAATTTATCGAGATGTAAAGTTTTGGTTGCAATTTAAAAAGTATTGCAAAATTATAAAAGTGCAACTAAAAGTTGATAGAAAAAATCACTCATTTAATCTAAGATTGAACTTGAAAGGAGGAACATCTAATGAAGTTTGGCGAAAATTTATATAATTTAAGAAAAAAACAAAAAATTAGCCAAGAAAAATTGGCAGAGAAAATTGGAGTGTCAAGACAAAGTGTTTCAAAATGGGAGAATGGAACTGCATATCCAGAAATGAACAGAATATTTGAACTTTGTAAAATATTTCACTGCAAATTAAATGATCTAGTTAATGATAATATTTTAGATTTTGATTCATTAGATAAAGAAGTAAAAATGAGTGTCGTAAAATTTAATAAGGAAAAACAGAACAAATTAAAAATAGTAAGTAAAACTGTTTCAATTTTTTCAAAAATATTACAAGTTATAACCATAATTATTAGTGCAGTAATGATTATGAGTATGCTATTTATTCCGTCAGTAATAAATAATACAAATGTGGACAATGGAAGTATTATAGTAGCGGATAAAAATGTAATGGAATTTAATTTAGACCAAATGACAACTAACACAATAGTAAATGTATTTGAAGAGCATTCTAAATTAGAAATTATATTGTATACAGAGATTATTATGATATGTCTAACTATTTCTGTTATGATAATTTCATTTGCAATGTTATATCTTGCAAAATTGTTTGATAGTATAAGTAAAGGAGATACACCATTTACTTTAGAAAATTTAAAAAACATAAAAAGAGTAGCAATATTATTTATATCATATTTAATATTCCCAGATGTATCAGGGACATTGTTTCAATGGATTACAAAGATAGATATGAATATTGATTATGAAATTACAAAAATTTTTTATGTTTTAATTATAATATGTATTTATTATATATTTGATTATGGGCATCAAATACAATTAGATTCAAAAGGAAAAATATATGGTGAGGTAGAAAGTAATGAATAAAAGTGAATTTATAAAAGAATTATCAAAACAAACAAGCTATAATGAAGAAAGATGCAATACAATAAATAATATTGTAGAAGATACATTTATTATAGGGAAAAAGAATAAGGAAAAAATAATAGAAAAATTTGAAAAACAAATAAATTTAGATGAAAATGAAGCAAATAAATTATATGAAATTGTTATGAGAATTATAGGTACTGAGATAAAAAATAAATTAAAACATCCATTTAAAAGTCAAGATTAAAAAGACAAATTACAATTGAAATTATTTGTAAATTAATAATCTTATTTCCATTAAATGGTATGGGAGTTCCCATAGTAGAATTTGTACGGGAGTACAAATTCAGTGCTGGCTAGACATGTATTTTATTCCCGTATTCAAGAAAAAATAAAAAGAGGAAAAAATTATTTTGATAATTTTTTCCTCTTTTTTGAAAATCATTTATATAAAATAAAAACTTACGAGCAATTAAGTCCGTAAGTTGATTTCAAATGGAGCGATTACGGAGCAGGTATGCGAAAAAATATAAGCACAATGTAATTGCTCTTTTTATATAATTCGATTTATTGATATTAATGTAACATATATTTCATATTTTTGCAATAGTGAAAAGTAATATATTAAATTTTTCAATTATAATAATAGTATTGTCATTTTTCTGTATTTAACTACAATAGAATTCTGAATATTTTGACTTTTTTATGTAAATATTGTATAATAATAGTGATGTAACATTGCATTACTCCGTTGCATCATCAGTTATAAACAATATAAAAGGGGCAACTGCTCCAAGGAGGAAAAATATGGACAAAAAATATTGGAACAATGTGTTTAAAGCACGGAAGGAAATTTACGACATGATGATGGAACTTGGTGTTTCCAGCGTAAGAGATACGGGCTCCGTCAATCCTTTCTACAACCAAATTACTGACAATGGTGGTATTGGTCTTGAATTTTACTACGGTAGTCCTGCAAAATTGTATACTCCTTTGGGATACATTAGAATTACTTGCAATTTTACCTGTGGTGGAAACGAAAATGATATTGTTGAAAGGCTAATAGCTGATTACGGTGCAGTATTAATTGAAGAGGAAAAAACATCTTCTATGGGGTTATTTGGACCTATCTATTCTATTACCAAATTGCCATGGACAAGTGAACAACTTCCTGTGTTTGAGTACAGAAAAAAAGAAGATTATATCAACTATGACGAAGCAAAAAAGCTTTATAAAGAAGTCGTAGAAGAATAATTGGAAAGTCCATTAAAAGCTAAAATCCAACTCTTTTTTTATAAATTAGAGTTGGATTTTAGTTTTTAATGCATACTTTTTATATAATTACTTTGCTGAATAATCTTTATCACTTCTGGTAACTCTTCTAGACCACTTTTCTTTCCCATATGACCTATTCCAGAAATAAATATTGGCTTAGAATTAATCGCTAAACTATATTCTTTCAATATTTTAAATGGTACTATATGGTCATTATCACTATATATTGAATATTTTTCATTTATTAGATTTATAATTTTAATTTTTTCTTCAGTTTCAATGGTCAAAGGTTCGATAACTTTATTTAAAACATCTTTACCTTCAACATAAAAAGATTTTGCCAATCCAGCCAAACTTATATAAAGACCTATCTTGAGATTATTTTTGCAAATATATTTTATAAACATTGGATTTCCCAGTGAATGAGCAATCACAATTAAATCTTCATTAATTATTTCTTGATACATATCAATTACTTTAAAATATGCATTTAAATTTATTTTTTCTCTAATAGGAAACTCTGGAATTATAACATTAATCCTTGTGTTTCTAATTCTTTTTTAAAATAATAAAAGATTTTTGGTATTCCATTAAATCCATGAATTAACAATATATTTTTTCCTTATTCATTTTAGTGCCTCACTTTCTATCTTTTTGATTTTATTATACAAATATTTTTAGTCTATATTCTTTATCTTTATCATTCCAAAAGTCCATATCTCCAAGTTCTATTATAATTTCACAAGATATATCGTTCTGTGAATCGCATACTTTTTTGAAGTAATCTTTGATTTTTCTATCTTCACGAGTTTGCTTGTTGTTATATTCCAATCTAGCTTCTTCAAATTCATCTAAATATACTTACTTAACATCATTTACAATATCATTTGTTCCATAAATCGTTCTAATTAACTCTCTTTGATTATCATAATCTCTTAAGTTGTGTTTATTTACATCAGACAGGTCTTTTGCATTTTGAATTGCATTATTTGATAGAGAAGTAGTACCAGATATATTTTCTTTTGCAACTTTCTTTGCTAATTTACTTTTGTTTTTATCACTACCTAAGTGAAAAGAATATGCTAATTCTTGCTCCATAAAAGCACCTCCTTTGAAATTTCTTCAAAGCAGAGGACTTTGGCTTTGCCATAAGTCCTAACCCCCTATGAGTTATGACGTACCATCATAACTCGTGGGCTCTGCGAGGCAATAAATTTTCTCTCACAGAGATAAAATTTTTTCAAATTAACTATCACCACTTTCATTTTTACTTTGTAAAAACAAAACGTGCCACGTTAATTTAATTGTTGCAGAGAAAATATCATAAGCATTCTTGCAACAATTATTTATGATTTTTCTTCGAAGTACTATGGGTAACAACTCCCAAGCGTAACTTTCCTTCTGGTCTTGCCATATAGTTTTTAAACTCTTTCATTGCTACAAGTCTTATAACTTTTTGATTTTTCTTTAATTTAAACTCAATAGATCTGTTCCTGATTTTTGCAACTTGAGTTTTAGTATCATAATTTTCATCAATCTTATCATCGTGAAAATAATATTCTCCTAAATCCATATAATTTATATCTAATTCTTTTTTCAAAGTGCTTAAATAATCTTCTAATTGATTTTTGTTCATATTTACACTAATTTTAACATCTTCAAGTTTGCCATCTCGTTCTATCATAGTAGGTACATCAACAATTCCTTTATCATATAGCTTGTCTATCTGTTCAATAAAGCTACTTCTAAAGTTTATTTTATCTATTTCAAAACTTCCGTTTTTGTTTTTCTTTAATGTTGCAGTATCAATAAATTTTGATATAAAGCTTTGTTTTTCATCTTTACTTTTCATAGTCCAAAGTTTTAATAACACATCTTTATACATTTCGTGTTCAGTTAGTTTTTCTCTTTCTATATCTCTTTGAGCCATTAGATGTTGAAGATTATAAGTTTCTTTATCAAAATCTAGTGCATCAATTCTTTTATTTTCAAGTATAGATAACTTTTCTTCGATTAGTTTATAGTCCTCTGAAAAATCTTCCATTTCAAGAATACCATTCATATACGCTTTTTTTAGTCTGTCTTTCTGTTGTTGTAATTTTTTTATTTTTCGTCAATTTTCTGACTTTCATCATCCTTCTTTTCAGCAAGTATAGGGTAGAAGTATTTTTTTACATGAAAATCATATTCTACTAAGTCTAAAATATAATCTATTAAACAATTTTCTATTTCATCTTCGTTATAATACAACTTACAAGTATCGCAGAAATAATACATATATTTAGATTTCTTTCCACCAGTTCCTTTACATGTCATTATTTGACCACAAGTAGGACACAGTAGTTTTTGAAAGAATATATAAACTCTATTTCTACAAGATGCTCTTTGATTTGTTTCTTTTTGTTTTTGAACTTCTTCCCACATAGCTCTTGTTATAATAGGAGGTACAACATCCATAAATAGTTCTGTTTCTCTATCATTATCATATTTGTATCTTTCATAATCGCCCATATATATTTTATTATTTATAATCCTGTTAATAGAGGAATCAATCCAACGCTTTACTTCTGGATATAAAACTTTTTCTTTGTTTAAAATGTTGGCAATTGTTTGATAACTTTTACCTTCTAAATACATTTCAAATATTCTAACAACTACATCTTTAGTAGTATTATCAATTTTCAATGTTTTATCTTTATTTCTATAATAACCAAGAGGACATTTTCCAGGAATATGACCTGCTTTAATTGCACCATTTAAACCGAATTTTGTTCTTTCTGAGACAATTTCAATTTCTAGCTGAGAAAGAACTGTTAACATTCTAACAAAGAAACGACCATTTGCAGTTGAGGTATTTACATCATCTCTATCACATATCAAATAGCAATGATATTTTTCAAGAGTACTAATTAAAACCTCTAAATCACGAACAGACCTTGTAACTCTGTCTAATTTATAAGCTACAATATAGTTAATTAACCCGTTTTTCATATCTTCTAGCATTGTTTGAAATGCTGGTCTATTCTTCATATCTTTAGCAGAAATTCCTGCATCTTTATAAACTTTAAATATCTCAAATCCTTTGTATTTGCATAATTGTCTTAATTTTTCTTCCTGTTCTCCTAAACTAAATCCTTCACGTGCCTGATCCTCGGTACTTACTCTAATATAAATACCTGCAATTTTTTTTCCTTCTGAAAATGGATTGTCTAAATTCTCCATCTGAAACTTCCCTAAAAAAACATAAAAGTGCTAGAAAGCCTTTGCTAACTAACACTTAAAATTTATCATATTATTTACTTGCTGATAAAAAGAAAACTTCTAGTATTAGTTACCACTGATAAAATCTCTTAATTTTGAGAGTGGGTATTTATTAGCTAAATTACCTATGTAAAAAAATTCATGTTCATTAAAGAATAAATACAATTTACCTTTAATGACTACACTATGTGGCTCTACATAAGCAATATTAGTTTTTTCAACCATTCTCAAATTACCATTCTTTATCTTTGGTTCACAATTACTAAAAGTGCAAGCCCATTCAATCTTAGAACGTAATTCTTTTTCTATTGCTATTTCTCTTTTAACTGTAGATATCATATCACAAAAACCTCCTTTTTTCAATGTTTTGAGGCCATTATTTACTTTTATTTCCCAAAAGCAAAAAATAAGCCGACTAAATCGACTTATATATGTGAAATGATATTCACTTTTTTGTTTTCTTTAAACTCACTTGTTGCAATACTTTCAAGTAGTTCGAAGAAAACGCATTATGGAGCCTTAACTATACACGTATGCGAAATTAAGACTATAAGATTTGATTAAATCTTTCTGATAAATTAATTATATCATTTTCCTATATATTTTCAAGGGATTATGGAAAAAAATTGTATTTTAATGTATAATATTAATGAAATTAATCTTAATGTTTAATTATACAAGGAGGAAAAATTATGAAAGAACAAATAACACTTGATATGATAAACAATTTTAGTAATACATATAATAGCAATTCATTCAACAGAATTATAGAAAATGCAATAACTGAAAATGGACTAGAAAAAAGTTGCATCGATAAAAGAATAATCGAAGAAAATCAACCCGTTTTTAATATCGAATTACCTGACGGAAAAAGATACGACCAAAAAGATAATTATAGATGTTGGATATATTGTGGTTTAAATACTATTCAATATGATATGGCAAAAAACTTGAATATCGATTTAAAAAAATTTGCATTATCAAACAATTATATTGCATTTTTTGATAAATTAGAAAAATCTAATAATGTTTATCAAAATATCATAAATATACAAAATACTGACTGGGAATATGTAGATAAAGAAGATATATTACAATATTGTGTAAATGAGGGTGGTCATTGGCAATGGTTTGTTTCTATTGTAAACAAATATGGTTTAATGCCTTATGAGTATATGCCAGATGTATTTGAAAGTTTAAGAATGCAAAATATCACTGGTTTATTTAATGACAAAGTAAAAAAAGATTGTATTAAATTATTAAATGCAAAAAGAGAAAATACAAATATTGATGATTTAAGAAAAATGAAAGAAACATTTTTAGAAGAAAATTATATCTTTTTATCAAAGATTTTAGGAGAACCTAAAATGAAGTTTGATTATGAATATAAAGATAAAGAATCAAACTATGTGAAATATGAAAATATGACACCGATAGAATTTAGGGATAAGTTTTTAAGTATTAACTTAAATGACTTTGTTTCTTTAGGTAATATACCTATGTATAATAAAGAATACTATAAATTATACAGGGAAAAATATCTTGGCAATGTTTATCAAGGCAGTTATGTTGAATTTTTAAATTTACCTATAAACGAAATAAAGGAATTAGTAATTAAACAACTTAAAGATAATATGCCAGTTTATATAAGGATTAATTTAAGAAAGTTTAGAGATAAAAAATCTGGGGTATTAGATACTAGATTATTTAATTATAAAAATACATTTGGATTTGATTTTCTAACAAAGGAAGATGCTTTAAATACTCACGATATATATCCTCATCATTGTATGTCAATTTGTGGAGTAAATCTATTAGAAAATAATAAACCTCAAAGATGGAAATTAGAAGATAGTTATGGTACAGAAGAAAAAGTTGATGGGTATTATATAATGAATGATAATTACTTTGACGAATTTATATTGCAAGCAATTATAAATAAAAAATATTTATCAGAAGAACAATTGGAATTATTAAAACAAGATGCGATTGAGTTTGAAATAAAAGATCCATTTTAATAGTAAAGACAATGCTTAGTTGGCATTGTCTTTATCATTTTCATTAGGTATATATTTTTTAAGTGTTGTATTTTGTAATTTTAAATATTCAATTTTAGTTCCAATTGCTCGTTCATCTTCAAAATATCCAAGATAATGAAATTTGTTTTTTACTTTAATTAAGCATTCAATATTTTCTTCTAGTGCTTTAGCAATATTCTCTATGATATATTCTTCTTTTTTAGGTTTAGGTTCTTCTTTAACTACTGGAATTTTAATCTCATATCCTACAATTAAATTTCTAATATATTCAGATTGAGATAAGTTTAATTTTGAAGAGTCTCTTTTTAAAATAAATTTCTCATCATCACTTAAAAATACATTAACTTTATTATTTCTTATTCTCATAATTTAAAATCTCCTTTCTAAACATTAAGGGTATGGGAATTCCCATATACGAATTTTTACAGGAGTACAAATTCAGTGCTTGCTAGACACGATATGTGAGTACGTACTCACACATTTTCAGTATAAATTAATTCATTTAATATGATTTCTTCAGCTGTATTTTTATAATTATTCATTAGTTTTACCCATTCAATTTGATTTGTTTCTTTACTTTTTTCAGATAGTTTTTCATCTAATTTTTTATAACTTTCCATCAAATTATTTAATAAAGGTTCAGCATCTTTACTTACTGAAACAAGATGATTGGTAAGTTCATCTTTCATTAAAAGTGTAGTGTAAAGTGCTTTTTTATGTTGTTTTAAATAATCTAATCTTAACATTCCATACTTATTAATTGTCCCTTTTTTATTATCATTTAAAGTTAAATTTGGCAATTCATAATCACCAATTTTTGTATATTTTAATTCCATAATTTAATCATTTCCTTTCTTATTTGGTTTGTTAGGATTGTAAGTAACAATTCCATATTTTGTTCCAATATCTTCTTTATTTATAATTGATTTTGTTTTTATTTCAGTAGGTGAAATAGGTACTATTCTTATAATTTTTTCGTTCTTTTTAGGTGTAAACTCTCCAATAATGTCACCAGTTTCTTCATCAACTCTTTCATAAAGCTGATACATTTTTGTTTCATAAAACTCATTTAATCTATCTAGATATTCTTGTACTTGTTCATTAGAAATATTAGGACTACCAATAATAAATTCTTCTTTACCATTTACCTCAACAGGTACTAATACATCTAATATTCCTTTATCTAAAAACTTCATTAAGTTGTTTATATAACTCTTTCTGAAATTAATTTTATCAATATGAAGTTCATTATTTTTATCTTTTGTTAAAATAACTGACTCAATAAATTTAGATATAAATTCTTGTTTTTCATCTTTAGTTTTGCTTTCCCAATTTGTTGTTACAACATCATTTAAAGTATCTAATCTTATCATAGTTTCTCGTTCAATATCTCTATCTGCCATTAACTGCTGTGGTGTAAAAGTTATATTATCTAGATTTAAAAGTTCTGATTTCTTTTGTTCTAAAATTTCTAATTTTTCTTCAATTAGTTTATAATCTTCTGAGAAATCTTCCATTTCTACAATTCCATTCATATATGCTTTTTTAATGCGTTCTTTTTGTTTGTCTAATTGTTTAATCTCATTATCTATATCATCAGTTTTTGTTGGATTGTGGTCTGCTAGAATAGGTAAAAAATACTTTTTAACTGCCATATCATACTCAACTAAATCATAGATAAATTGCATTAAACATTCTTCGATTTTATCTTCACGATAATTTAAATGACATTTTTCACAATTATAATACATATACTTTTTCTTCTTGCCACCTGAACCTTTACATTTCATTATTCTTCCACAAGTAGGACACTTAATCTTTTGAAAGAATAAATAAACTCTATCTCTAGTATAAGTTCTTTGATTAACTTCTTTTTGTCTTTGACATTCTTCCCACATTGCATGTGATATTATTGGCTCTACAACATTCATATAAATAACAGGCTCTTTGTTTTCTTTTTTAGCAATTCTTTTATATTGCTCATAATCTCCCATATAGATTTTGTTATCAATTATCTTTTGAATAGTCGTGTCTTTCCATTTCTTTGGATTTAATAATTTTTCTTCATTAAAGATATTTGATATTTGTTGAAAACTTTTTCCCTCTAAATACATTTTAAATATTCTCTCAATAATAGGTTTAGTTGTTTCATCAACAATAGTTTTCTTATTACCATCTTTCTTATATCCTAGTGGGGCGGGACCTGGTAAATGGCTAGACTTAATTGCTCCATTAAGTCCAAATTTAGTTCTTTCCGATACAATTTCAATTTCTAACTGTGATAATACTGTTAGCATTCTTACAAAGAATCTTCCGTTAGCAGTAGAAGTATTAACATCATCTCTATAACAAACAAGATAACAATTATATTTTTCTAACTCTAATATAAGTTCTTCTAAATCACGAACTGAACGAGTAACTCTATCTAGTTTGTAGGCTACAATATAATTAATTTTTCCATCTCTCATATCTTGTAGCATTTCTTGAAATGCCGGTCTATGTTCCATATCTTTTGCAGATATTCCCGCATCTTCATAAACCTTAAATACTTCATACTCTTTAAATGCACAGAGTTGTAATAACTTTTCTTTTTGTTCTCCTAAAGAAAATCCTTCTCGTGCCTGATCCTCTGTCGAAACACGAATATAAACTGCTGCAATCTTCCTTTCATTATTCATAATTTTTCCTCCTTTTCTTTTAATGAAAGGCACCAAAAAAGGTGTCACATAACAAGACACCTTATACTTTATATTGATTATTTACACACAAAATAAACCAATATTATGGGAGTATATAAACTCTCAATTAATTAATGCCTTGCTATGTATTCTGATAAATCAGCAATAGGGATTTTCTTCTTTAAATTCCCAATATAAAAATGTTTTTGTTCATTGAAGAATAAATATAGTGTATCTCCAATAATTACTTTGTGTGGCTCAACATACGCTAGATTAGTATGTTCCACAATTCTTAGGTGACCCTCAATAATCTGGTAGGGTCTGTTATTAAATTTGCAAGACCAATTAATTTTGGCTTTGAGTTCATCACTCATATTGATTTTCTTTTTAATTATTTTAATCATATCACATCACACCTTTCTTTGCAATAACGCACAAAAAAATCAATCTTTTCAGATTGATTTAATCATTAACGTCACATTGGTGCGACGATTTTATCTTATGGAGCGGGTAGCGGGAATCGAACCCGCGCTATCAGGTCGGAAGCATGACATTCTACCACTAAATTATACCCGCAAGTACGATATAATTATAACATCAATTTATAACAGATATCAAGTATTTAATAAAAAAGAAGTTTAGTAAAACTAAACTTCTTTTAATATATGGAGCAGGTAGCGGGAATCGAACCCGCATAGCCAGCTTGGAAGGCTGGAATTCTACCATTGAACTACACCTGCATTTTAGTTTGCTCTTTAGAACGATTATATAAATTAGAATGGAGCAGGTAGCGGGAATCGAACCCGCATAGCCAGCTTGGAAGGCTGGAATTCTACCATTGAACTACACCTGCATTAAATCTGCTCCTTAGAACGATTATTATTGTAATCCAATATAAAATAAATGTCAATACTTTTTTGAAAATTTTTTACAAATTTCAAATAGCCATAGATTATGAACAGTAGGTGAATTTTATGAGAAAGTTTTATAATATCTCTTTTAAGAAAGTAAAAAAAGTGCTATTATATCCAAGAAAATAAAACAATTTATTAATAACAACAATTTCAAAAGATAATAAAAGAAAGGAAGATTTTTAATTATGGAAAATGAATTAGTAATAAAACCAAGATACACTCTTTCAGAAGAGCTTATGAGTGCAATATCACACGGAATAGGAGTATTGCTTGCAATAGCTGGAATGGTGTTATGTATAGTAAAATCAGCATCTGATGGTAGTGCAGTAGGGGTGGTAAGTTCGTCATTATATGGAAGTTTTATGATAATATTATATTTAATGTCAACTTTATATCATAGTTTTAAGCCAAATATAACAGCTAAAAAAGTATTCAGGGTTTTTGACCATTGTAGTATTTTTTTACTTATATTTGGAACATATGTACCATACACATTAGTAACATTACATGGAGCTTTGGGATGGACTTTATTTGGAATAGTTTTAGGTGCTGCTGTTTTAGGAATAGTACTAAACTCAATTAATCTTGAAAAATATAAGAAAATGTCTATGATATGCTATTTAGTAATGGGATGGGCTATTATTGGAGCAATAAAACAAATATATAATAATTTAGATTTTAATGGAGTTTTACTATTAGTGCTAGGAGGCATAATATATACAATTGGAGCAGTATTATATGGAGTAGGAAAAAAAGTTAGATATATGCACTCTGTATGGCATTTATTTGTACTAGCAGGAACTATTTTGCAATTTTTTTCAATTTATTTATATGTTCTTTAAAAACTACTTGACAGTTTACAATAATAAATATAAAATATGATTGTTAGTAGAAATATATTAAAAAAATAAAATTATATATATTTAAACTGTACATTGAAAATTAAATAGGAAGAGGTGTTAGATTGTGAATATAATAATCAATATCGCTATCTTTCTAATCTCTGCAGTTATTTTTTCATTTGTAGGATATACAATGAGAAAAAGAATTGCCGAATCTAAAATAAGAGTAGCTGAAGAAGAAGCAAAAAGAATTATAGATTCTGCTGCTAAAGAAGCTGAAAATAAAAAGAAGGAAGAAATTATCAAAGCTAAAGAAGAAATAATGAATTCAAGAAAAGAGTTAGATGATGAGATTAAAGAAAGAAGAAGCGAAGTACAATTGCAAGAAAGAAGAATATTGCAAAAAGAAGAAAACTTAGAAAATAAGTTAGAGCAATTAGAGCAAAGAGAGCAAAATCTACAGAAAAAAAATAATGAAGTTGAATCAAAAAAATCTGAAATTGAAGAAACCATAAACAAACAAAAAGAAGAATTACAAAGAATTTCAAGATTATCTGTTGAAGAAGCAAAACAATATTTACTTTCAGAAGTTGAAAAATCAATTGTAACAGAAAAAGCAGAACTTATACGTAGACTAGATGAAGAAGCAAAAGAAAAAGCTCAAAAAAATGCTAAAGAAATTATTGGATATGCAATACAAAAATGTGCTGCAGATCACACATCAGAGACTACAGTATCTATTGTATCATTACCAAGTGATGATATGAAAGGTAGAATAATAGGTAGAGAAGGAAGAAACATTAAAACTTTAGAAACTTTAACTGGTATCGATTTAATTATTGATGACACTCCAGAAGCTGTTGTTATTTCAGGATTTGATCCACTAAGAAGAGAAGTAGCAAAAATAGCCTTAGAAAAATTAATCGATGACGGTAGAATCCATCCTGCCAAAATTGAAGAAATGGTTGAAAAGGCTAAAGAAGAAGTATCAGCAATCATCAAAGAAGAAGGTGAAAGAGCTGTTATGGAAACTGGAGTAATTGGTCTCCATCCCGATTTAATCAAATTAATTGGTAAATTAAAGTACAGAACAAGTTATGGTCAAAATGTTTTAAATCACTCAATCGAAGTTTCAAATTTAGCAAGAATTATGGCTGACGAATTAGGTTTAGATACAAAAGTAGCCAGAAGAGCAGGATTATTACATGATATTGGAAAAGCCTTAGATCATGATATGGAAGGAACACACGTAGAAATAGGTGTTGAAATTCTAAAAAAATATAAGGAAAGTCCAATAGTAATTAACGCAGTTGAAGCACATCACGAAGATGTTGAACCACAAAGTATCGAGGCAGTTTTAATACAAGCTGCTGACGCAATTTCTGCATCAAGACCAGGTGCAAGAAGAGAAACTTTGGAAAATTATATAAAACGTTTACAAAACTTAGAAGGAATAGCTGATTCTTTTGATGGTGTAGAAAAATCATTTGCAATTCAAGCAGGTAGAGAAATAAGAGTTTTAGTAAAACCAGAAAAAATATCTGATGATCAAATGGTTGTATTATCAAGAGATATAGCAAAGAAAATAGAAGATGAAATGGAATATCCAGGACAAATAAAAGTAAATGTTATAAGAGAATCAAGAGTAGTTGATTATGCAAAATAAAAAAATCGCTCATGTGTTTTTGGACACATGAGCTTTTTTTTATGGTATGAGGTTTTTAATGCCACCACACTGGAAGCGAAGGTAATTACTTTCGAAGTAAGCAATTCCTTTTTTGAGAACCTTAAAATCGGCTTCAGACATTAAACTTGGTCTGAATAAAACACAAGATAACATCATCATGCTACAGAGCGAAGACATATTCTTCGACCGATTAGCTATGAATCCAACCATAAAGTCTCTAACCTCATCCGGACCGTCAAAAAGGTCATAAATATTGGGCGGATAAATTGCCCAAACTTCATTACCTTTGAAGTATTCCGGACGGAGAATTTCGATAAGCTCTGCTTTTGGCAAACAAAGACATGCGCTCTCCATACTACAACCCTCCTTTAGGTTTTTTGATAAAAGTTATTATAACAGTTAAATTGATATTTGTAAAGTATTTTGGGAGAAATTTATTGGACATTAGTTTAAACATTTATTGTTTTATAGAATAATTAGATAATAAGCGAAAAAATAGTTGACAAATTATGTAAAGATGATATAATATAGTCTCAAACGAAAAATGTTAATTAAATATACAAATTTAAGAAGGGAGGAGAATTATGACTATTCTTAAATTTTCGTATATTATTCCAGCAAATGCTTTTATTCCAGAAATGGAAGTATTGGAAAAATTCTTTATTGGAAAAGATCTGTATTACAGAGTATTAGGAAAAAGAATTTATGCGTAAGGAAAAAGGATGTGGTTTTGTTAAACCACATCCTTTTAAAATATATAATATTATTATTCAACTTTAGATATAAAAGATTTTAAACTATCACCTTTAGACATACGAATTCGTGAAAGTGCATAGCAATTATCACCAGGACGAGCTCTACCATATTTAGTTGTAAAAGCAAGTGTATATCCTGAATCTTTTAAAATTTTATAACAGGCATCATTATAGTGACCAAATGGATAACAAAATACGGTTGCATTTCCAATAAATGATTGTGAAGTTTTTACATCTTTACAAGCTTCGTCATATGACAATGTTAAAATTCTACCCTTACCATCTGTTCCAGCTCTATGCATATCATGAGAATGTGATTCAAATATTATTTTATTGGAATCATAATTTTTTAATTTATTTTGATCATCTATCCAAGATGTTATTAAAAATGAAGTAATTTTAACATTATATTTTTCTACAATAGGAACTGCTAAATCAAAAAATGTTGCGTCACCATCATCAGCAGTTAAAACAATGCTATGTTCAGGTAAACATGAAGTTCCATCAATGTAATTTTTTACTTCTTCCCAAGTTGGAAAATAGTAATTATTTTCGGTTAAATATTTTAGTTGATCTTCAAAATCATGAATTTCCATATAGTTTGCATCTAATTTTTTAGGTGGAGAGTCTTTGTCATAGAAAAAGTGATACATTAAAACTGGCAAACCTTTTGATTTTTCAGTTGAAATATTTTTTGATCCTTTTTCAACAACATTTACAGTTCTCGTTGCTTTGGCTTCATTGTTTGATGAATCTTTTACAGTATATGTAACTGTATAACTTCCAATTTTTGAAGTGTCTACGTTTTTGTCTATAGATATTTTTGTTGTAATATTACCATCATAATTATCGGTTGCAATACATCCAAGCTCTTGATAGTTTGAATCTTTAGCAATATTTATTTCAGAATTTCCATTTAACTTAAGTTCTGGAGCAATAGAATCAACAACATGTATAGTTCTTGTGGCTGTGGCAGTTTTCTTTTTCTTTTTTATTGTATATGTTATTGTGTAAGATCCAACTTTGTTTGAAGAAAAATTACCCATGTCTGTTTCAATATTGCTTGAAATATCTTTAGATCCATATTTTGCTTTAGCACCTGAATCTGTGTAATTAGAATTTAATTCTATTGTTACATTGGAATCTCCGATAATAGAAATTTTAGGAGATTTTGACGAAAATAACATTATAAATATTGCAATAATAATTAATAATAATAAAATAGCTTTTTTATTTAATTTTTTTTGCGTTTTTGAATTTTGTGAATACATAAAAATCGCCCCCTTTATGGAATGATTATAAAACAGGATAATTTAGAAGTCAATTATTAAAAGTTTATAATAGAAATTAACAAAAATAAAAATTATACATATATTAATTATATAAAATATATGGAAAGGAAAGTTTTTATGAATAGATTTTATAGAAATTACAATAATAATTATTATAATACTAGATATTATAATGAACAAAAATCTAATTACATAAAGGACTATGGTAATATGCCTTTGGCAATTGATATCAAAGAAATAGCTAGACAGAATGAATCCTTTAGATCAACACTGTGGACAGGAGAGCACTTTCAAATAACATTGATGAATATTTTACCAAACGAAAGTATAGGATTAGAAATTCACCCAGATACTGATCAATTTATTCAAATAATACAAGGAACTGGAATGGTAAAAATGGGTGATGCACAAAACAATTTGGATTTTTCAAAAAGAGTAGGAGAAGATGCATCAATAATAATTCCAGCAGGAAAGTGGCACAATTTAATTAATATTGGGAACGAACCAATAAAATTATTTTCAATTTATGCACCACCACAACATCCAAAAGGAACAGTACATTTGACTAAAGCAGATGCAGAGCATTAAATTTAAATATACAAGACAACAAATCGAAAAAATAAATGAAAAGAAAATCAAATATAAAACCAAAGAAAATGTATTGACAAATAAAAATTAAATGACTATAATAAACAAAAACATATTATCAAGAGTGGACGAGAGAATCGGCTCAAAGACTCCACAGCAACCTGTAACAACAAGGTGCTAATACCGACAAAGCAAAAAGTTTGTGCTTTGAATGATGATTTTTATAAACGAAATTATTACTCCTAGCACAAAAAGTGCTAGGAGTTTTTTTGATGAAAAAACAGGGACGGTCTTGGGAGGAAGAAAAACTGGGACGGTCCTGGAAGAAAAAAATTGGGACGGTCCTGGAAGAAAAAAACGGAGATGGTCCTGAAGGAAGAAAAGGCAGGACCGTCCCCAAAAAAGAAAGAAGGGGTTTTTATGAAAAAATTATTTACGTCAGAAAGCGTAACAGAAGGTCATCCAGACAAATTATGCGATTACATATCAGATAGTATATTAGATAGTTATTTGGAAAAGGACAAAAATGCAAGAGTAGCATGCGAAACTGTAGCTGGTAAGGGAGAAATTTTAGTAACAGGAGAAATAACATCAAAGGCTGATGGAATTGATATTGAAAAGATTGTACGAAATGCAATAAAGGAAATTGGATATGATAATGCTGATTTAGATATTGATTATAGGACATGCAAAGTTCATCTAAATATATCAAAACAATCTCCAGATATAGCATTAGGTGTAAATGAATCTTTAGAGCAAAAAGAGGGACAAGATGTGATATCAGAAGGTGCCGGAGATCAAGGTATTATGTTTGGTTTTGCTTGTGATGAAACAAAAGAGCTAATGCCATTGCCAATTTCACTTGCACATAAACTTGCAGAAAGATTATCTTATGTAAGAAAAAATGGAATAATTAATTATATTAGACCAGACGGAAAAGTACAAGTTACTGTTGAATACGACGATGATGTTCCTAAAAGAGTTGACACAATAGTAATCTCTACTCAACACAATGAGGGTGCTGATTTAAATAAGCTAAAACAAGATGTAAAAACAGAAGTAATAAATAAAATTGTTCCAAAAGAGCTATTAGACGAAAATACAAAATATTATATAAATCCAACAGGAAGATTTGTAATAGGCGGACCTTTAGGAGATAGCGGATTAACAGGCAGAAAAATAATAGTAGACACATATGGCGGATATGCACGTCACGGAGGAGGTGCATTTTCTGGAAAAGATGCAACAAAAGTGGATAGATCAGCTTCTTATATGGCAAGATTTTTGGCAAAAAATATAGTAGCAAATAAATTAGCAAAAAAATGTGAAATACAATTATCGTATGCAATTGGAGTAGCAAAACCAATATCAATATATGTAAATACATTTGGAACAAATAGCATACCAGAAGAAGAAATATCTCAAAAAATTTACAACGAATTTGACTTAACACCACGAGGAATAATAAATTACTTAAATTTACAGCAACCAATTTATAAAAAAACTACGAACTATGGCCACTTTGGTAAAGAATATTTGCCATGGGAAAAGATAGTAAAATTTGGAGAATAGCCATAAGAACAAAGTTCACATAAAAATAAAAAAATAGTATTGAAATTTAAAAACAAAGGTGATATAATCGAAACATCTTAATAATAAAAATGTTGATTAGGACATAGTTAAATAAATGTATATACACAGAGAGCTTGGAAAAGGTGAGAGCCAAGTTATGAAAGTATTTAATTCCTACCTATGAATGAAATAGCAAACTATTTCCGGCTAAAACCGTTAAAATATACAAAGTTAAAAAGAGGATGGTACCGTGCAAAGCACGCCTTGTAAGCCATCTTCTTTTTTTTATATAAACAAACATATGGTAAAATCAACATAAATTTTGAAAGGAGAGTTATTTATGAGAGTATCAAAAATGGGAATGAAAAATGTAAAATTAAGTAATTTGGATGAAATGTATCCAGTACAGGATATATTAATGCAAACAAATCAAGTTAAACAATATGGAAGTGGAGTTTATGCATATGATAATGTTCCGCTAAAAGTTCAAGATAATATAGAAGAAATAATAAAAAGAAATTTCAATAAAGCTGATTTTATAGAAGTTCAAATGCCTTTATTACAACAAGATGAGTTATGGAAAAGATCAGGTAGATATGATAAATATATAGAAGAAGGTGTTATGATGCTTTCTGAAACAGATAAAGGAATATACTGTTTAGCTCCAACTGCAGAAGAAGCAATAACAACATTTGTTGAAAATAGAATAACATCACATAAACAATTACCAGTTGGGTTTTATCAAATAGGACCAAAATTCAGAAATGAAATTAGAAATAGAGGATATTTATTAAGAGGAAGAGAATTCTTAATGTTTGATTTATATACATTTGATAAAGATGAAATTGGAATGATGGAATCTTACAAAAAAATAAGAGAAACATATTTTAAAGCTTTTAACGAAATTGGATTAGATATAGTTGCTGTTGCAGCTGATAATGGTTCAATGGGAGGAAAAAATTCAGAAGAAATAATGGCAATTTCTACAATTGGAGAGGATACAATATTATTTGATGAAGAAACTAAACAAGGATTAAATGTAGAAGTGCTTGAAAAAGATAATGCAGAAGAATATTTAAAAGAAAATTATGGTATAAATGATGTAAAGAAACTAAAAGAAAAGAAAGCTTGCGAATTAGGTCATATATTTGCATTAGGAACAAAATACACAGAATCAATGAATATTAATTTTATAGATAATGAAAACAATAGTAAACCATTTTATATGGGATGTTACGGAATTGGAGTAAGTAGAGTTTTAGGTCTTATTTACGAAAATAATGCAATAAAAGAGAATGAGAAAGTAGTAGGAGTATCACTACCATTATCAGTAACACCTTATTATTTGTATATAATAAGTAATGACAAGAAAAAAGAATCAGCAGAGGAATTGTATTCTAAATTTAATGATAAAGATATTGAAGTTATTATAGATGATGTAAAAGGTTCAATAGGTGAAAAAATAAGAAATGCTAAAGTATTGGGAATTCCATATATAGCAATAATGGGAAATAATACAGAGGATGGATATGTTGAGATAGAAAGAACAAGAGATGGAGCTAAAAAGACTGTTAAAGTTGATGAATTATTAGATTTAGTTGAAAAAATGAAAAAAGAAAAGAAAGATATAGAATTTTAAAGTTAATTGTAAAAATAAATGCAATTTTATATATAAAGTTGCATTTATTTTTTTGCTCCAATTGCTTAAATTTATCATTTAATACAGAATAAATTAATTCAATAGTTCTAATTATAAAATCTTTCGACACGACTGTCGAACTTTGACACACGATTTATCTTGCAAAATCGATAAAAATGAAATAAAATATCAAATGCAGTAAGCTTACACAAAAAGGCATTTTATTTATAGTGTCATTCAAAAAATTATTTCGGAGCTAAATTAAAAAGCTCAAACTAATTATTTCAAAGGAATTTATATCTCAATAATTCCAAATATAAAAATCAAAAAAAATTAAATTTAAAGCAAAAGATAAAAATAAAATTAAAAAGATGCATTAAAAGTTAAAAAATATGCAAAAAAACTCAAATAGGAGGACGTAGTGCATTGTTTGCATATTCAATGCATAAAGAATGTGAATGAATAAAAAAACAGAAAATGAGAATAAAACAAAAGAAAATATAAAAGAATCAAAAGATGCAAATATAAATAAAAGCAATACAATAGAAAATTCACAAAATAATGAAAAGCAAGAGCTATTAGATATAAAAAACGACTATGTATTCAAACGAACATTTGGATATAAAGGTGACGAAGAAGTAACAAAAGTACTTTTACGAGATATTCTAGGAATGAAAGTAAACGAAATAGATTTAGATGTAAATCCAATAACAGAAAAAGAGCTAATGGACGATAAATTAGGAATAATGGATATAGCATCAGTAGTAAACGATAATGTTCAAGTAGATATAGAGATGCAGGTAGTAAATAAAAATAATATAGAAAAGCGAATAATGTATTATTGGAACGCATATTATCAAAAATCAATAAGCAAAGGAGATGATTATGGAGAGCTAAAAAGAACTATAATAATATTAATAGCAGATTTTGAAATAAAAGGAATTGAACAAGCAAAAAAATACTTTACAGAATGGGAAATAAGAGAAAAAGACTACTCAGAGTTAATATTGACAGACGTGTTAAAAATCTGTATAATTGAATTACCAAAGTACATAAAATACAAAGTAAACAACCCAAACTTAAATCTTTGGACAGAATTTTTAGAAAATCCAGAGGTGATAAATATGTCAGAAAAAGATATAGAAAACGAAAAAGATGAAAGCCTAAAAACAACCAAAAAAGCAATAAAGCAAGCCAAAGATACATTAGAGCAAATAAGTAAAGATAAACACGAACAAGAGCTAGCAAGATTACGAAAAAAATACATAATGGACCAAAACGCAATTCAAGAATACGGATATTGCCAAGGTGTTGAAGATGGAAAACGAGATGGAATTGAAATCGGAAAGCGCGATGGAATTGAAATTGGTAAAAATGATGGTATACAATTTGAAAAAATAGAAACAGCCAAGAAAATGTTAGCAAAAAAAATGTCAATAGATGTAATAATAGAAATAACAGGATTATCAAAGGAAGAAATTGAAAACATAAAAAAGGTATAAAAAACTAAAGCAATCTAAAAATGCTCTATTACAATAATGGAGCATTTTTTTGATGTATCAAAATAATAAATTTATGTATCACAAAAAATAAAAAATTTGCTAATTTCCAAAAATTACTACACAAATGCAAAAAAGTATGATAAAATAATATAGATTTGTATTTTTTGAATACACGGAAAAGAGATTATAAAAAAAGGAGGAATTAGCATGTCAGGACATAGCAAATGGCATAACATACAAGCCAAAAAAGGTAAAGCTGATGCAGCAAGAGGAAAAATATTTACAAAATTAGGAAGAGAATTATTAATAGCAGTAAAAGCAGGTGGTCCAGATCCAGCAGGTAATTCCAAATTAAAAGATGTAATAGCAAAATGTAAAGCAGCAAATATGCCAAATGACACAATAAACAATGCAATAAAAAAAGCAGCAGGAGCAACAGATAGTGCAAACTATGAAGAAATGATATATGAAGGATATGGTACAAACGGAGTTGCTGTAATAGTAGAAGCAAGTACAGACAATAAAAACAGAACTGCAGCAGATGTACGTCATGTATTCGACAAAGCAGGTGGAAACTTAGGAACATCAGGATGTGTATCATACCTATTCAATAAAAAAGGTGTAATAGTAATAGATAAAACAACATCACCACTATCAGAAGATGAATTAATGATGACAGTTCTAGAAGCTGGAGCAGAAGATTTTTCTGCAGATGACGAAGTATACGAAATAACAACAGATCCATCAGATTTTTCATCAGTAAGAGAAAAATTAGAAGAGCAAGGATTTGAATTTTTAGAAGCAGAAGTAAGAATGGTACCAACAACAACAGTTGAATTAGACGAAAAATCAGCTGAAAAAATGCAAAGATTATTAGATAATTTAGATGACCTAGATGATGTGTTAAATGTATATCACAACTGGGCAGAATAAAATAGAGTTCTAAATATAAGAAAAAAAGCATACTATATTAATATAGTATGCTTTTTTAGCGTCATTAATGAGTTGCTAGAATGTCAAAAGGGACGGAGCTTTTTGACACACTTCTGTTTCAGATTGAAAGGAACCAGGACCGTCCCAGATTAAAAGAAGCCAGGACCGTCCCTCGAAAATAACGTCCCAGAAAAAATAGGAGGAATATTTTATGGAATATATTCTAAAATGTTTACCTACACAACTTGCAAAACTAATTTTGGAGCATAACATTCAGAAATTAGAAGAAATTAGAATAAGAGCTAATAAACCAGTAATTTTAAAATTAAGGCAAGTTGAAATAGTTTTGAATTACACAATAACAACAAATGAAATCATTGGAATCTTGCAAAATATTTGTAATAATTCAATTTATACATATCAAAACCAAATTTGCAATGGATTTATAACTTTGCCAGGTGGAAATAGAGTTGGAATTGCTGGAAATGTTGTGATTAAAGATGGACAAGTATCAAATATAAGCTATATATATTCATTAAATTTTAGAATATCACATCAAATAAATGGTGCAAGTGATAATATTTTAAAATATGTATTGGATACAGAAAATAATACAATATTTAACACCCTAATAGTATCACCACCAGGAGCGGGAAAAACTACAATAATTCGTGATTTAGCTAAACGAATAAGCAATGGAATAAATGAGATTAATTTTAGAGGTTTAGATGTTTCTATAATAGACGAAAGAGGTGAAATAGCAGCAATGACCAAAGGTATTACATTCAATGATGTAGGAATTAGAACAGATGTATTAGATAATGTTCCAAAATCAATAGGAATAAGAATGGCAGTTAGGTCAATGGCTCCAAAAGTAATAATAGCAGATGAAATTGGAAATAAAGATGATGTAAATATTATAAATTATGCAATATGTTCTGGTGTAAAATGTATATTTACAGCACATGGTAGTGATATGGAAGATTTGCTAAAAAACAACGAAATAAATAAAATAATAAATTTACAACTATTTAGTAAAATAATATTTTTAGATGAAAAACAAAAAGGAAAAATAAAAAATGTAGTAAATATACAAAATTAAAGTTCTAATAAAATAAAAAATGAATATATATAAAACTAGGGAGATTTATAAATGTTAGTATTAAAAATTGTAATGCTTTTTGCAGTATTTGGGACAATCTCTACAATAGGAGTAAAAATTTCAAATAGGTATACTGAAAGAGCAAATAATTTAAAACAAATAAAAAAAGCATTAAACATATTTGAAACAAAAATAATGTATACATATGAACCAATACCAGATGTATTTTTAGAAATATCTAAAAAAATAAAAGGTGATGTTGGAAAATTATTTTGGGATGCAAGCAGAAATATGTCTTTAGATTTTGCAGGAGATGCGTGGGAGAAAAGTTTAAATAATTCAAATATAATGTTACTAGAAGATGATAAAGAAGCTTTAAGGTCTCTTGGAAAATTATTAGGTAGTACAGACATTGATGGTCAACTAAGTCAAATAAGACTTGTAAATGGATTTTTAAACGAGCAAATAAAAGAAGCAATTGAGCAAAAAAATAAAAATGAAACTATGTATAAAAAATTAGGAATAATAGTTGGTTTAGCAGTTGTAATTGTACTGATATAAAATTTGAACAATTAAACAGAAATAAATCTTTACAAAATTACAAGAAAGGGTCAACTTATGAATGTAGATTTATTATTTAAAATTGCAGCAATAGGAATATTGGTTGCAGTATTACATCAAGTGTTGGTAAGAGCTGGAAGAGAAGATCAAGCAATGATGACGACTCTTGCAGGAGTTATTATAGTTCTTACAATAATAATAAAAGAAATAAGTAATTTATTTACAACAGTAAGAACAATTTTTAATTTATAAGCAAGGAGAAATTATGGACATTGTAAAATTAATAGGAATAGGCTTAATTGCTTTAGTAATTATAATAATAGTAAAACAGTACAAGCCAGAATTTGCAATATACGTTTCTTTAGCGGCAGGTATATTAATTTTAGGAATGACTTTTGACACAATTTCTCAAATTGTTGGTGTTATAAATGATTATACAAATAAAGCCTCAATAAATAATAAATTTGTTATAGTACTATTAAAAATAACAGGAATAGCAATACTTGCAGAATTTGCAACAAGCATTTGTAAAGATGCAGGAGAAAGCGCAATTGCAACTAAAATTGATATTGGAAGTAAAGTATTAATAGTATCTGCATCAATACCAATAATATCAAGCTTATTAGAAGTAATATTAAAAGTATTACCATAATTGATTCTTATAGTATAAAAGGGAGTTCAAATGAAAAAATATAAAATATTTGTAATAATTATATTTGTATTTTTACTATGTGCTCAAATTGTACAAGCAGAAGAAAAAAACGAAGTAATGGATAATCAAAAAGATGCAGCTCGGAGTGACAGATTTTATAGAACAATCTGAAAAATACACTTCAGGAACATTTGAAAATTTAGATATAAACGAAATATTATCATCAGCAATATCTGGAAAAATAGATAATACAAAATTATGGACAGGCACATTAAAAATATTTGGAAAAGAGCTACAAAATGCAATCACAATATTAGGTAGTATTATATTAATTATAATAATAAATAGTATACTAAATTGCATAACCGAAGGATTAGAAAACAAAAGCATTTCTCAAATAGCATTTTATGTGCAATACATATTAATAGTAACAATTGTGCTAACAAATTTTTCAGACATAATAAGTTTAATAAAAGAATCAATACAAAATATGACAAGTTTTACAAATTTATTAATCCCAATAATGATGACACTAATAATAACAACAGGAAGTGTAACAACAGCTACAATAATTCAACCAATACTAGTATTTATGATATCACTAATAGGAAATTTTATAAATAATATAGCAATACCAATAGTACTAGTATCAACAGCTCTAGGAATAGTATCAAAAATATCAAATAAAGTACAAATAGACAGATTAGCCAAAAGACTCAAATCAAGTACAATATGGATCATAGGAGTAATTTTAACATTATTTGTAACACTAGTATCAGTTGATGGAACACTAAGCAGTAGTGTAGATGCAGTAACTTCAAAAACCGCCAAAGCAGCAGTATCAAACCTAATACCAGTAGTTGGCAAAATACTCGGCGATGCAGTAGACTCAGTAATAGGTTGCAGTAGTATACTAAAAAATGCAGTAGGAATAGTAGGTGTAATAATAATACTAGCAATATCAATAGGTCCAATAATAAAACTACTGCTATTTATGGCAATTTACTACATAGGAGCAGCAATATGTGAACCAATAGCAGACGAAAAAGTAGTAAAACTATTAGACACAATGGGAGACACATTTAAAATTCTACTAGGACTAATGTTCAGTATGTCAACAATGATAATAATAGGAACAACACTAATAGTAAAAATATCAAATTCTGGAAGTATAACATAATAAATATAAGGAGTATAAAATTATGCTAGAATGGTTTAGATCATGGGCTACAGGAATTGTAATTGCAGTAATAATAGCAACCATAATTGAAATGATACTACCAAATAGTACATCAAAAAAATACATAAAAATAATCATAGGAATTTTTATAGTATACACAATCATAAGCCCAGTCATAGGCAGTTTTAAAGGTGAAGATTTGAATAATTACATAAAAGTTGAAAACTATATACAAAGTAACAGTAATGCTCTTAAAACAAACGAGGTATCAGATAATGCACAAAGTTCAATAAAAAAAATTTATGCTCAAAATTTACAAAATGATTTAAAAACGAAATTAAAAGAAAAAGGTTACATTTCAAATAATATTAATATATCAATATCAAATGATGATAAATATAATATAGAAAGAATTGATATAAAGGTTGATGAAAAAGTTACAAATTCTAATCAAGACGAAAAGCAAGTAAAGACTATTGTAGATAATATTAAAGCAATAAAAATAAAAGTAAAAAAAGATGATTCGCAAAATAATGCTATAATTACAGAAAATGACAAAAATGAAATTAAAGAATATATAAAGCAAATTTATCAAATAGATTTAAATAATATAAATGTTTCTTAATTTGGAGGTGAGAAAAATTAAATGTTTAAAGAAAAATTTGGAAACTTGAAAAATTCTTTAATAAAAAGTGAAAAAAAAGATGGTAAAAAAAGTATTGAAAATTTAATATTGTTAGCAATATTACTAATTATTGTTATTGTGGCAATTAATTATATTTGGAAAGATAATGGAAAAGCCAAAAAAGATAATGTAAATAGTACTAAAGTATTGGCTGACACAAATATAATAGAAGAGAACACAAGTCAAAATAATGATTTAGAGCAAAAGTTGAAAAAAATATTATCAAATATAAGCGGTGTTGGTGAAGTTGAGGTGTTAATTACATATTCTCAAACCAGTGTAGTTAATCCAATTTATAACGAAGATTATGGTGAAAGTGTTACCGAAGAAGAAGATACAAGTGGTGGAAAAAGAAAAGTAAGCTCTACTACGAATAAAAAAGAAGTTGTAAGTTCAAATAATGATGTTATAACACAAAGTGTTACAAGTCCGCAAATTCAAGGTGCTGTTGTAATAGCAAAAGGTGCAGGTGATGCAAATGTAAAGGCTAATATAATACAGGCAGTTGAAGCAGCAACAGGGTTATCTACATATAAAATTCAAGTTTTTGAAATGAATTAAATAAAATGTAAAGTTTAATAAAAACTTTTACATATATTATACAAGAAGGGAGCGAATGATTATACGAATTATGTATATATCATGTAAAAAAGGTATGATGAAAGCATTAAAGAAAAATCAAATTGTTATATTTGCAATAGCTCTAATGTTAATTACAGCTGGCTATTTAAATTATACAATGCAAACAGAGCAAACTGCTCAAACATCAGGTACAATAAACAATGAAGAAATGGCAGGAATAGGTGATGCCAAACTTGTAAGTACTGATTTAAATAATGCAATACCACAAAATAATGTGGAACAAAAAAATGATGTGGCAAATACCACAAATAGTATAGTAAATGCAAATAATAAAAGTAAAACTGAAAATAGTGTAAATCAGTCAAGTGATGTTAAAAATCAAACAAATACAACGAAAGAAACTACAACAACATCAGCAAAAGAAACAACAGATACTGAAAAATATTTTGCTGAATCAAAATTAGAAAGAGAAAATATGTATTCAGAAATGTTAGAATCATATCAATCAATTTTAGCAAGTACAAATGTATCTGCAGAGCAAAAATCAACATCACAAAAAGAAATAAGTACAATAAACAGCCAAAAAAATGCAATAATGATAGCTGAGAATTTAATAAAAAATAAAGGCTTTAAAGATGTTGTAATATTTGTAAATAATGACAGTATAAGTGTGGTGGTAAGAGCAGAAAAACTACAAGAATCAGATATAGCACAAATACAAAGTATAGTACAAAGAGAGCTAGGTGCAAAAGTTGAAAATATACATATAAGCAATAAATAAAAAATTATTAAATTTATATTGTAAAAATAATATTGTTTGGTATAGAATAGTAATGACAACAGAATTTGGCACAAAAGAAAAATACAAAAGTGGGGGAGAACAATGTTTTTACAAATAATAATTGTTATAATAATTGTATTGTTAATATTTACAAATGGAATAACAGATGCTCCAAATGCAATAGCAACAATAGTTGGATCTAAAACAATGAAATTTAGAAAGGCTGCAGTAATAAGTGCTATTTTTAATTTTATTGGAATAGTAGTAATGAGTTTTATTAATATATCCGTAGCTGATTGTATAAGTTCAATGGTAAATTTAAATGATACAAAAGGTGGAATGATTGTTTTAGTTTCTGCCATGGTGTCAGTAATTGTATTTGCATTAGTAGCTATGCAATTTGGAATACCAACAAGTGAAACTCATGGATTGGTAGCAGGATTAACAGGTGCAGCATTTGCTATATATGGAGCAAATTCAATAAATTTAAGTGAATGGGAAAATGTTGGAATTGGATTAATATGGTCAGTAGTTGGAACATTCATATTAAGTTATATAATAACTAAAATATTAAAAGGCTTGCTGAAAAAAGTAAAAGATAAATTAGTATCAGACCTTCAAATTGTTGGAATGTGTGCAATGTCTTTTATGCATGGAGCACAAGATGGTCAAAAATTTATTGGAATATTAATAATTTATAATTTTATAGTAAAGGGATTGGCAATTCCAGATGTAATAGTTCCAGCTGAACATATTGTAACAATATTATTTACAGCTGTAGTTATGTTTATAGGTGTTTCAATTGGAGGAGAGAAGATTGTTCAAAATATAGGGTCAAATATGACATCTTTAAATAATAAACAAGCTTTATGTAGTGATATTGCAACATCTGCGACTATATTAGTTGCAAGTTTAAATGGAATTCCTGTAAGTACAACACATGTAAAAACAATGTCTATTATAGGAGTTGGAAAAAGTGAAAAACAAAAAGTAAGTAAAAAATCAGTATTACAAATAATAAATGCATGGGTATTAACATTCCCATTTTGCTTAATAGTATCATATTTTTTTGCAAAGCTTTTAATTAAATTTTAAATATATGTTGTAAAAAATTAATAAATAATGTTATAATACAAAAAGCACAAAAAGAAGAATTGGGAAGGAATGATAAATAATATGAAAAAAGCACTAAAATGGATTTTTTTTGTAATACTTATAGTAATATTTGCAATAGATGTAGCAGGATTTTGGAAATATAAGTTAAAAAAATCTAATAATACACAAACACAAGTAGCAACATCAGCAGAAGGTGAATCAGATGCAACACCAGAGGAAACAAATCAGGAAAAAAATATAGAATATACAGAGCTAACCAGCAAAAAGTTTTCAAATGGAGAAAAATTATTTATAAAAAATATAAGTGAAGAAAGTGATGGAGTATACGAAATTAAAGGCTTAATATATGAAGAATGTCGAATAACTAGTGAGGAATATAAAAATTTAAAATCAGGAAAATCAACAATTGAAATATTAGGTGTAGAATATAGTAAGGATAAAATAGAGTCAAATAATATAAAATTAAAATCATCAGATGAAAAAGCAAAAAAATTATATATAAAATATGATTCTAAAACAAAAAAATATATTGTAAAAGATAGTACAAAAAATAATTCATTATATAAGCCATCAGAAAATTATGTAAAAGTATCTGTAAGTGAAAGCTTAGAATTTGATGTTGTACAAAATGGAAAAACAAATAAACAGACAGTAAAATCTGCAGTTAGTACACATAATAATATAAGTAATCCAAAAGAAGATGAAGAAAGCATTAATTTAAGTACATTAACTTTTAATAAAAAAGGTGTATGTACAAAAATAACAGAAACAAGTATATAATACAATAATGTTTAATAAATAATTTAAAACTATTCAAATTTTATATTTGAATAGTTTTTTTGAAGAAAAATTATTTTATAACAATAGAAAACAAAATATTACAAAAATATTACAAAAATATTAAAAAAATATTACATTTTTATTATATTATTGAAAAAAACAAACAGAAGATATAAAATATAAATTAGATAAAGACATATGAAAAAATATATTAGTTTATTAATATACAGAGGAGGAAAAAATTATGAAAAAAACATGGAAACTAGTAACTATAGTATTAATGATAGGACTAGTGGTGGGAATGATAATAAGTAATAGTACTAATGCAAAAGAAGCTTTTTCAGTAATAACTAATACCACAGAAATTAAATTGGGGCAAGAGGTATTAGTAACATTAAAAGCAAATGATGGTTCTTCTTTTTATCATATTGAAGGTTTAGGATTTAAATATGATTCAAGCTTTTTTAATTGGGATCCTAAGTACACTAAAACAAATGAAAATGGTCTAACTGTAAATGCAGATAGTCAACAAAATGATACAGTTTTTATTAATTATACATCTGATACGGGTATAAATGAGATTACATTAGGTTTTATATCTAATGGAAAAGCTGGTGAAACTCAGATACAATCTGTCGGAGATGGCGATAAAAATCCAATAATAAGTGTAACAAAAGGAGAACCGGATTCATCAGTATATGATCAACAGATAAGTATTCAAATAACAATAGTGGAAAATACACCTTCAAAAGAGGAGCCAGTATTAGATAGTAGTGATGTAACTGTAAAAGTAGATGAAAGCAAAGAAGTAAAGATAACAAATAAAGCAAATATTGGAGAAGGTTATAAATGGTCAAGTGATAATGCAAATATTGCCACTGTTGAAGAAACTACAGATGGATGTAAAATAACAGGAAAAAGTGAAGGAACTACAACTGTTAAATTAAATGGACCTGTAACAAAAACAGTTAATGTAACTGTAGAGTCAAAAGAAACTCCACAACAGTTAACAATAAATCCAACAAGTGCAACAATAAATAAAAATGGAACACAGAAATTTGAGTTAAATAAACAAGAAAATTATACATGGTCATCAGATAATGAAAATGTTGCTAAAGTTGATTCAACAGGATTAGTTACTGGTGTAGGAGCAGGAACAGCAACAATAACAGCTACTGATGGAACAGAAACAGTTTCTGCAACAATAACAGTAACTGACAATAGTCAACCAGATCCAACTCCAGATCCAACTCCAGATCCAACTCCAGATGTACCAACAAGTGAGCAAATAAATGTTGGAAAATCTACAACAATAACTATAGGAAATAAAAGCTCTATATCAGGAAATTGTACATGGAAATCAGATAATGAATCAGTTGCTAAAGTTGATAACAATGGTACTATAACAGGTGTAGCAAAGGGAACAGCAAATATAACTGTTACAACTCCAACAGGTAAAAGTGCAACTATAAAAGTTACTGTAAATGAAGTTGACAATGGTGATACTTCAAAACCAGTATTAACACCAGCAAGTATAACAGTACCGGAGGGATATACATTTACAATAACATCAGATAAACCAGTAACTTGGATGATTGGAAGTGAAGGAGTTGCTAAAATAGTAAGTTCAGATACAACCAAAGCAACTATTCAAGCTGTTGCAAAAGGTCAAGCAATGGTAATTGCAACATCAACAGCTAACCAAGATGCGCAAACAACTACATCTATAGAAGTAATCGAAAAGCAAGTAGAAGTTGTTGATAATTCAAATAACGGTGGAAATGCAAACAATGGCGGAACAGCAAATAATGGTGGTAGTCAAGGAAACTCTAAAACAGGAGGAGCTACAACACAAAATACAAGTTCATCAGCAAATGAAGCAGTACCAGCAACAGGTGAAAATTCAGTTGAAACAATAGCAATATTAGTAATAGCAACATTATTTATAGCAGCTATAGTATTTAGAAAGAGAAGTAGAATAAAATAATTTTTATAAATAGACCTCAAAAATCAAATTTGTATTTGATTTTTGAGGTTATTTTTGTTGACATTAATTTATAAAAATGCTAAAATGAAACTTAGTTTCAAATTGAAAAATTTTGATAATCGTGTATTTATAAGAAGGGAAGTAAATTATATATGGAAAAAATATTTAAATATAAAACAAAACAAAGAGCACGAATATTAGAATATTTAAAAAATAATTCAAAACAACATATAACTGCAGATGAAATAATAAATTATTTTAAAAAAACTGAAAATCCAATAGGAAAATCAACAATATATAGATGTATTGATAATTTAATTGAAGAAAATGTAATAAGAAAGTATATTAATGAAGAAGGAAAAAGTGCATGTTTTCAATATATAGATAATCAAGAAAATTGTGCAAATCATTATCATATGAAATGTATAAAATGTGGGAATTTACTTCATTTAGATTGTCATGAAATTAATTCAATTCAGGAGCATATATTAAAAAATCATAATTTTAAAATAGATGTATGTAAAACAATATTATATGGTACCTGTGATAAATGTATGAATAATAAATGATATAAAATTTAAATTATTATAAAATAAAAATATATTAATTTATAAATGTGAAGGGACTGAAATTTAAATGAAAAAAGGTATAGTATTTTTAATTACAATAATATTAGTTTTTTCTTTGGTAATAATTGGAATTAGTAAGACAAATAATCAAAGTCAAAGTGAAGAAAAAATAAAAATAATTGCAACATTGTTTCCACAATATGATTTCGCTAAACAAATAGGCGGAGATAAAGTAGATGTATCATTACTACTTACACCAGGAACAGAAACTCATACATATGAGCCAACCCCACAAGATATAATAAATGTTAATAAAGCTGATTTATATATATACACAGGTAAATATATGGAACCATGGTCTGATAAAATTGCAAATAGTATAACATCAGATACCAAGGTATTAGATGCATCAAAAAACATAAATTTAATAAATGAAGAGCAATTTGAAGAAGAGCATAATACAACAGACATTAATGAAGAAGAACATGATAATAGTCATCACCACGAATATGATCCTCATATTTGGTTAAATCCACAAAATGCAATAGGTATGGTAAAAAATATAGAAGAAGAGCTATGTAATATAGATCCACAAAATAAAGAATATTATCAACAAAATGCTGAAAACTATATAAAACAATTAACAAATTTGGATAACGAAATAGAAACAACAATAAAGGAATCGAAAAAAAATAAAATCGCATTTGGCGGAACATTTGCATACGCATATTTTATACAAAGATATAACTTGCAATATGTAAGTGCATATGATTCATGTGGAGAAAATTCAGAGCCAAGTGTAACAAAAGTAAAAGAAGTTATAGACTACATGAAAGAAAACAACATAAATGTAATTTTTTATCAAGAGCTATCAGCAGGGAAAATTGCAGACACAATATCAAAAGAAACAGGAGCAACAAAACTTGTATTTCACACAATACACAATGCATCACAAGAAGAAATAAATAATGGTGAAACATATATATCACTAATGCAAAAAAATTTGCAAAACCTAAAACAAGCTTTGTCATAAGGATACGGTTCTCTTTTCCAATTTTTGGGAAAAAGGGACATATTAAAGAGAAATTTTTATTATAAATAACCATAAAAAGGAGAATAGCTAAATGAATATATTAGAAATAAAAAATTTATCGGCATCATATGAAGGTCATGAAGCAATAAAAGATATAAATATAGATGTAAAAAAAGGCGACTACATATGCTTAGTTGGCGAAAATGGTTCAGGTAAAAGTACATTAATAAAAACAATAGTAGGTCTTCATAAAAAAGATTCTGGAGAAATAATTAAAAATATAGATAATGATAAAATATCATATCTAGCACAAAATAATATGAAAGATTTAGACTTTCCTGCCACCGCAAAAGAGATAATAATGACTGGTGTACAAAAACACAAAAAACTTCCATTTTACACAAAAAAAGACTGGCAATTATTTGATAAAGTTTGTGATACATTAGAAATAAAAAATTTAGTAAACAAACAAATAGGTGAATTATCAGGTGGACAAAGACAAAGAGTAATGTTAGCAAGAACAATAATAAGAGAGCCAGAGCTAATAATATTAGACGAACCATGCAGTGGATTAGACATAAATATAACAAAAGAGCTATACACAATATTAGGAAAACTTCACAAAGAGCAAGGCACAACAATAATAATGGCAACACACGACCTAGAAGAAATAAAAACAATGGATGTACGAGTAATATGTTTAGCAACAACATTAAAATTCGATGGAAAAATAAGTGACTGGAAAGGTCTTTAATGATTGAATAAAAAATTAAGATAGAAAGGAGTGTATGATATATAAATATCATACAGAATAAAGATGAATACAATAATAGAATTATTAAATTATCCATTCATGCAAAGAGCAATAATTTGTGGAATAGCAATATCATTTTGTGCAGCACTAATTGGAGTAATACTAGTATTAAAAAATTATTCAATGATAGGACATGGTCTAGGAGAAGTAGGATTTGCAGCACTATCATTAGCATTAGTATTTAATCTACCAGAAATGTCTGTAGCAATTCCAATAGTAATAATAGCATCATTCATAATACTATTAATAAGCCAAAAAAAAGGAGCATCAGGAGATGTAACAATTGCTCTAGTATCAACCACAGCATTAGCATTTGGCGTAATAATAACCTCAATATCAAAAGGATTTAACATTGATGTGTACAATTACATGTTCGGAACTGTATTATCAATGACAACAAATGATGTAATAATAAGCATAATATTATCAATACTATTAATAGCAATGTACGCATTTTTCTACAACAGATTATTCATGATAACATTCGACGAAAAATACGCCAAAGTCTGCGGAATAAATGTAACATTCTACCAATTTTTAATATCACTAATAACAGCAATAGTAGTTGTACTAGGAATGAGAATGATGGGAACCTTACTAATATCAAGCTTAATAGTATTTCCAGCAATAATAGCAAGAAAATTAACAAACAGCTTCAAAAATATGGTAATCCTATCAGTACTAATATCAGTAATTTGTTTCATATTCGGAATACTAATTTCATACTATCTAAACCTACCAACAGGAGCATGCATAGTAGCAGTATACATAGTATCACTACTAATAGCAAATATATTCAAAAAAATAAAAATATAAAAAAATAAAAAAATCTTTTTTATGCAATTAATTGTTAACTCAAATAAATCTGTAGAGTAGGATATGTGAATATATATATTAAAATGTAGTGACGCGCAGTTTGGAAGCTGTAGAGCACAAAAAAATTTGTACACCCCAAAGCGGGGGTACACAGTAATTCACACCAATCAAGAAAAGGCGCACCAGTAAGGAACGGAATTTTAATATATATATTCACATATCCGGCCTTACCATAAGCACAATTACAAAAATAATAGCATATGGAAAAAATCCATATGCTATTATCATGTAAAGCTAGTATTAATCTTCGGCTAAAACCAATATACCTAAACCAAAAATCTAATACATATTACTACATAACTAAATTTCATCGATAAATATATCAATCATTCGCTAGAATACTAATGCCCATATAACAACCATATTCATCCCAAAGGGACTAAAAATGATCATTAGTTTAAACAAGAATACTCACAACTTTGAAAAATACATATACTAAATAAATTTAGCAAACATATCTTTCTCATCGCCGACTAGTAATAACCTATTTTTAATAAGCTAGTAATAATCTTTGCTCGAATATTAAAAATCTGATCTGTTCAAACTCGTAATACTCTTAGTCAAACTAATATTAACCTTACAATAATATTATATGCTAATATAAAAAAAATATTCTAAAATAAAAAAATTTTTTATATTTTATAAAACATATATTATCACAATAAAGACGAGTTTAATATTGAAAAAAAATGACCACAATAATATAATTGAAACGGTTATAGATATTCCAAAAAATCTAAATAAAATAAAAAGGATTAATTATGTTAAAATTTTTATCAAAATATAAAAGAGATTTTATAATAGGGCCAATATTTAAGTTAATAGAAGCAATAATAGAAGTATTTTTACCATTTATAATAGCACAAATAATAAATAATTTGTCAAATACCAACACAAACACAATTATAAAATATACAGGAATAATGCTTGTATTAATAATAATTGGACTAGCATGTGCAGTAATTGCACAATACATTGCAGCAAAAACATCTCAAGGATTTGGAACAGAGCTAAGAAATAAATTATTTTCACATGTTTTAAAATTATCCAATAAACAAATAGAAAAATATGGAACATCAGCAATTGTAAATAGAATAACAAACGATATTTTAAACTTAGAAGTAGCAGTAGCAATGTTTATAAGATTAGTAATAAGAGTTCCATTTATATTTATAGGGTCTTTAATAATGGTTTATGTACTTGATAGTACAATTTCGAAAATACTTTTTGTATCAACAGTAATTCTTGCAGTTTGTATATATGTAATAATAAAAAAAGCTTCAAAATATCAACAAAAAGCGAATACAAAATTAGATGAAATTGCATTAAAAGTAAAAGAAAATTTATTAAATATAAGACTTGTAAAAAGTTTTGGAACAGAAAAATTAGAAGAGCAAAAATTTCAAAAATCAAATAATGAAAATTACAAATTATCACAAAAAGCCAATATATTTTCAAATCTATTGAATCCAGTATCTGTTGTAATACTTGATTTTACAATAGCACTAGTTTTATATATTGGAGGAATAAAAATAAGCAACAATTACATGCCACAAGGAAATTTAATAGCAATAATAAACTATATATCACAAATGATATTAGCAGTAATAGTATTGTCAAATTTAATAACAATATATACAAAAAGTTTTGTATCATATAAAAGAATAAAAGAAATATTACAAGAAACACCAGAAAAAGATGATGAAGAAAAAAATATTAAAATAAAAAATACCGATATTGCAATTGAATTTAAAAATGTAAATTTTGAATATGATAAAAACAAAACATTTTTGAAAAATATAAATCTACAAATAAAAAAAGGCGAAAAAATAGGAATAATAGGATTAACAGGATCCGGAAAATCAACAATATTACAACTAATAAATAGAAGCTACAAAATAAGCCAAGGAGAGTTAAACATACTAGGAACAAATATAAATGAATACACAAATGAACAAATAAAATCAATAGTAAAATTAATAGAGCAAAAACCAAATTTCTACAACACAACAATAGAAGAAAACATAAAAATGGGAAAAAACGTACCTAAAAAAGATATACAAAAAGCACTTAAATATTCAGAAAGCTACGAATTTGTACAAAATTTAAAAGAAAAAGAAAATACAAAACTAGAAAACAACGCCAACAACCTATCAGGTGGACAAAAACAAAGAATATCACTAGCAAGAGCATTCACACGGAAATCCCCAAATATTAATGTTAGATGATGTAACAAACGCATTAGATTATAAAACAGAATCCAATGTACTAAACAACATATTCAATTACATCAACGAAAACAAAATAACACTATTAATCGCATCACAAAGAATCTCCACAATATCAAAATGTGACAAAGTAATAGTCCTAGACAACGGAAACATAGAAAACATAGGAACACCAGATCAATTACTAAATGAATCAAAAATATATAAGCAAATATTTCAACTACAAAAAAGATAAAAAAATCATATCAGCGAGGGGGCAGTGGTTGTCAATGGAGGAAGGGTTGTCAATGGGGACGGTTCTGATTGACAACCTCTGACATATTTTCTGAACCTTCCTTTAACCCAAAGGTTGTCAATCAGAACCGTCCCCATTGACAACCCTTGACGCAAGAATACAAGATGAAAGGTAATATTATGAAAAATTTTAGAAAATATATAAAAAATAGTAAGTATTCAATAATTATCATTACTATATTTTCAATTTTAAGTAGTATAATGACAATATTAGCACCAATTTATATAGGAAAAACTATTGACAGTACGATTCCATTTATAAAAGAAAATTTAATTACAGAAATAATAAAATTACTGTTAATATATGTTATTTTATTCATTTCAAATTTACTATTAAACAAAGCTCTTATAAAATTTGCTACAAAAACATCTAAAACTCTAAGGGCAGATTTATTTGAAAAAACAAATAAATTAACATTAAAATATTTAGATAAAAATCCATATGGAGATACACTAAACAGATTTACTGTTGATGTAGAAAATGTTTCAAATGGATTAATTCAATCTGTATCAAAAATAACAATGGGAATTATTACGGTTATAATTTCTATAATTATAATGATAAAAATAAATAAGGTAATGACAGTTATTTTAATTTGTATTGCTCCAATAATGTATATTATTTCAAGATTTGTAGGAAGAAATACCACAAAGTTATTTTCAAAAAGAGCAGAAAAAATATCAGATATAAATGGATATACAGAAGAGGCTTTAACTGGATTTAAGACAATAAAAAATTTTAATAGTGAACAGTACTTTGAAAACAATTTTAAAAATAAAAATGAAAGTTTAAAAAATGTAGGAATAAAATCACAATTTTATTCATCACTTACAAATCCAAGTACAAGATTTGTATCTAATTTAGCATATATTGTAGTTGCAATATCTGGAATAATGATAATAAAAAATACAGCAGATGCACATTTTTCGATTGGAAATTTAACAACATTTTTAGTATACACAAATGTATTTACAAGGCCATTTAATGAAATTACATCAATAATATCAGAAATACAAACTGCAATAGCATCTGCGAAAAGAATATTTGATTATTTAAATGAAAAAGAAGAGCCACAAAATTCTGAAATAGTACCATTAGATAAAATAGAAGGTAGAGTAGAATTTAAAAATGTATATTTTTCATATGTCAATAACAAAAAGTTTATAGAAAAATTTAATTTAATAGCCAATCCAAAACAAAATATTGCAATAGTAGGAAAAACTGGAGCTGGAAAGACAACAATTGTAAATCTATTAATGAGATTTTATGAAATAAATAGTGGCGAAATAACAATAGATGGTGTAAATATACAAAATATATCAAAAGAATTTTTGCGAAAAAATATAGGAATAGTACTTCAAGATACAAAATTATTTACAGGAACAATAAAAGAAAATATATCATACGGATCACTAAATGCAACAGATGAAGAAATCAAACAAGCAGCAAAAATGGCATATGCACACGAATTTATAGAAAGATTACCAGAAGGGTACAACACATATATAAAAAATCAAAATATGCTATCACCAGGAGAAATTCAACTAATAAACATAGCAAGAGTAATGTTAACCAAACCACCAATATTAATATTAGATGAAGCAACAAGCAATATAGACATAGTAACAGAAAACAAAATAAGTAATGCTTTTAATAAATTAATAAAAAATTCAACATCATTTATAATAGCACACCGACTATCAACAATAAAAAATGCAGATAAAATAATATTCATAGAAAACGGAAATATAATAGAAGAAGGAACACATGAACAGCTATTAGCAAAAAAAGGTAAGTATTATTCTATGTATGAAACTGGAATTTAAAATATAAAATTTTATTTGACTTTACAAAGCATTTATGGAATAATGTGGATATTATAAAAATATAAAAAGGAGAGAATAAAAAAAATGAAGAAACTAAAAGATATCATAATGAATCTAATTAACGGATTTTGTATGGCACTAGCAGACAGCGTACCTGGTGTATCTGGAGGAACAATAGCATTTTTACTTGGATTTTACGACAAATTCATAGGTTCATTAGACGATTTATTCAGAGGAAAAATGGAACAAAAAAAGACTGCACTAAGATTTTTAGTAAAAATAGGATGTGGATGGATAGTAGGATTTTTACTTGCAGCAAGCATCTTATCAAGCTTATTTAATAGTAAAATATATGCAATGAGCTCTTTATTTATAGGATTCATAATTTTTGCTATACCAGTAGTAATTAAAGAAGAAAAAGATGTTGTAAAAGGAAAATATAAAAACTTAGTATTTACATTATTAGGAATCGCATTAGTAGTAGCAATAACAATTTTTAACTCACATGCAGGAAAAAGCATTGATGTTAATGTATTAAATGCAGGTACAATAATTTATATATTTATAGCTGCAATGATTGCAATATCAGCAATGATATTACCAGGAATATCTGGATCAACATTATTATTAATATTTGGTTTATACATACCAATTATGGAAAAAGTAAAAGCTTTTATATCACTTGATTTTTCAGCAATGCCTGTATTAATAATATTTGGATTAGGTATGATTGCAGGAATAGTAACATTTACAAAATTAATAAGAATGTGTCTAGAAAAATTCCGTTCACAAACAGTATACACAATATTAGGAATGATGTTAGGTTCATTATATTCTATTGTTATGGGAGCAACAACATTAGATATACCGCAACCAGCAATGACATTTTCAACATTCAATATCCTTACATTTATATTAGGTGGAGTTATAATAACAGGATTAGAATTATTAAAAAGATATTTTGATAAAACAACAAAATAAAAATACAAAATACAAAATACCTCTTAAGTTTTAAGAGGTATTAATTGTATTAAAAATAATTATAAAGAGCAAAAAAATGAATATAATAAATTTGTAGCATTACATAGAAAGGATGATTTTAATATGAAAGTTATTTTAGTAAATGGAAGTCCACACGAAAAAGGATGTACATATACAGCTCTTAAAGAAATAGAAAATACATTAAATAATCAAGATATAGAAACTGAAATATTTTGGCTTGGAAATAAACCAATTTCTGGATGTTTAGGATGTGGTTCATGTTTAAAAACAGGAAAATGCTTTATTAATGATAAAGTAAATGAATTTTTAGATAAAGTGGAAGAAGCAGATGGTTTTATATTTGGCACACCTGTACATTTTGCTTCAGCAAGTGGAATGATTACATCTTTTATGGATAGAGTTTTTTATGGAAGAAGCAATTTATTTAAAAATAAACCATCGGCTGGAATTGTGTCATGCAGAAGAGGTGGAGCGTCATCAACATTTGATATGCTAAATAAATATTTTTCAATGAATAATATGCCAATTGTAACATCTCAATATTGGAATATGGTACATGGAAGTAAACCTGAGGAAGTAGAACAAGACTTAGAAGGTATGCAAACAATGAGAACACTTGCAAGTAATATGGCATGGCTTTTAAAGTGTATTAATGCAGGAAAAAAAGCTGGAATTGAACTACCAAAAAATGAAACAATAACAAGAACAAATTTTATCAGATAAAAATTAAATATTGACGAAAAATAAACATAGAGCTAAAATTTTTATATAAATAAAAAAAGAGATACAAAAGATATGTATAGATTAGCAGAAATAGAAGATATAGACCAAATTGCAGAATTAAGAATCTTACAACAAAAAGAATTATTTTAAAAAAATTATAAAATTGATGATGAAAAATTCTATAATAATACAAAAATATTTTTATTAGAAAATTTGAATAAAAATATATATTTTTTGGTAAAAGAGCTTGATAATAAATTAGTATCAATGTGTGGAATACAACTTGTAAAATATATGCCATTGCATAAGGAAGAATTAGTGGAACGAGGATATGTATGTGGTGTATATACAAGAGAAGAATATAGAAAAATGGGGATTACATTTATTAAGAGAAGTAATAAAGTTTTCCAAAGACAAAAATATAGGAATTTTAGAGCTAAAAACAAGTAAGCCAGAAGCTGTAAAAGTATATCATAAAGTTGGATTTAAAGATAATAATTCAATGAAATTGTCAATAAAACATTGACAAACCATATTTAAAGGTGATAATATAGATGTCGTGAATTTAGAGGGATACCTGTAACCATTCCGAACACAGTAGTCAAACTCTACTTTTTCAGTATTTATATGATTATGTTATCATTTTTAAGTATTGCAAAATTTAGACTGACACACAAAATAAAAGCTAAAAATCATATAGATACCAAGTATGTAATTACTTGGTTTTTTTGCGTCTTAAAAAGGCTAATGGAGATTGGTCAAATATAAGTGTAAAGGGGGAATATGAAAAATAATTAAGCTTAAAATTTTTTATCGGAGGAGTGTTATGGACGAAAATTTAATTAACAATGAATTACTAAAGTATATTAAAGAAAATGTTTTTAAAGTATATGATTTAAATGGAAAATCTCATGATATAAATCATATAAAATATGTACTACAAAGAGCATTTGAAATTTCAAAACAATACGAAGGATTAGATTATAATATGTTATTTACAGCAGTATCATATCATGATATAGGAGATCATATAGATAGAAAAACACATGAAATAATATCTGCAAATTGGATGTGGAATGATGAAAATCTGGACAAATTTTTCACAAGAGATCAGAAACAAATTATAAAAGAAGCAATTGAAGATCATAGATCATCTAATAAAAATGTACCTAGAAATATATATGGAAAAATATTGGCATCTGCAGATAAAAATACAAATGTAACAACTTTTTTGGAAAGAACTTTAGCATTTGGATTTGAACATTATAAAGATTTTACATATAAAGAGCAAATTGATAGGGCATATGATCATGCTGAAAAAAAGTTTGGCAAAAATGGTTATGCGGTTAACAAATATTATGTAAAAGATGATAAATATGAAAAATATTTAAAAGAATTACAAGACTTAATTGAAAATAAAGAAGAGTTTTATAAAAAAGCAGAAAACATATTAAAACAAATGATTTAAATAAATAGAAAAATGAACTACTTTAAACATGTAAATTAAAGTCTGTTCATTTAACAATAATAAATGGAGGTTTTAATATGGAAGAGCAAATATTTAAAGAAGAGCAAGATAAATTAGAAGAAATAAATGAAAAAATTACAGAAGAAGAAAATATAATTGAAGAAGATTTAAAAAATGCAGATATGAACTATTCCTTAGAAGATATGGCAAAGGGTGAGGTTTTATTTGCAAAAGTAAAAAAATTAGAAGATATAAAGAAAATAAAAGATGTTCCGTATTTTGCTAGAATGGATTTTAAAGAAGATGCAAGAAAAATGGAAAAACTATATATTGGAAAAATTTCTATTTTAGATAGTAAAACAGCAGAGCCAATAATAGTGGATTGGAGAGCTCCAATATCAAACTTGTATTATGAAGGAAAAATTGGTAAAGCAGAATATGAATGTTTAGGTAATAAAATAAAAGGTGAAATATTATTAAAAAGACAGTATATTATAGAAAAACGAAAATTAAAAAAGTATGTTGATATTAATGTTACTGGTAATGACGAGTTATTACAAAATGCACTTGAAGAAAAAGCAGATGATAGATTAAAAAATATAGTAGCAACTATACAAGATGAACAAAATAGAATAATTAGAGCTGATATAAATTCACCACTTATTGTACAGGGAGTAGCAGGAAGCGGAAAAACAACGATTGCTCTTCATAGAATTGCATATTTAATTTATAATTATGAGAAAGAATTTAAGCCAGACGAATTTATGATAATAGCTCCAACAAAATTCTTTTTAAATTATATTTCAAATATTCTTCCTGATTTAGGTGTAAATGATGTAAGACAATGTACTTTTGAAGATTTTGCTTATGATGTAATTGGAAAAAAATTAAAAATTTCAGATAATAACGAAAAATTAGTTATAATTGTAAATAAAGAATTTGATGACATAAATAAGGGTAAAATTGATATTATGATAAAAGAAGCTAAATTTAAATCATCAATAAATTTCAAAAAAATTATAGATGAGTATTTGACAGATATAGAAAATAATTATATTCCTAAAAATGATTTCTGTTATAAAGATTATACAATAATGAAATACAATGATATAGATTATTTATTTAAACATACATACAAAATGTATAATTTTGACAATCGAATACATGAAATTGAAAAAAATTTAATATCCGAATTTAAAAGAAAATCTACAGAAATAGCAGAAAACTTGAGAAAAGAGCGAACTAAAGCCATAGAAAATTTAGTACAAGAAGAGCGTATAAAAGTTTATGATGAATATGATAAAGAAATAAAGAATGTAGAAAAGGGATATAAAAAAATTGTAAAAAATTATTTAAATCAAATACCTAAAAAAGATTGTGTACAATATTATAAAGAATTTATAGATTCATATTTGCAAAATTCAAATGAAGTAATGCAGTATTTAAAAGAAAATACGCTATCAAATTTAAAGAAAAACGAAGTATCATTCGAAGATTTAGCTCCTATAATGTATATACAATTTAAAGTTTTCGGAATAAAAGATAAATGTAAAATAAAGCATGTTGTTATAGATGAAGCACAAGATTATGGTGAATTTCAATTTGATGTATTAAAAACGATTTTAAACAGTAATTCAATGACAATATTAGGAGATATAGCACAGGGGGTTCATTATTATAGAGGTATTGAAAACTGGAAGAGATTTATAGATGTGGAATTTAATAATGTAAAAACTGTATACACAACACTAAATAAGACATACAGAACAACAAAAGAGATAATGGACATTGCCAATATAGTAATTAATAAATTACCTGAATATGAAAAAGAGTATATTGTGTTAGGTGATCCAGTTATAGACAGAAAAAATTCAATAAGTATAAAAAAGGTCGAAAACAGAAAGGATTTAATTGAATCTATAAATGAGAAAATAAATGAGCATTTAGATAATGGATATAAGTCAATAGCAATTATAGGAAAAGATATGAAAGAATGCGAAATGATTGAAAGAGAAATTTGTAAGCTGAGATCAGATGTAAAACTCATAAGGGGAAAAGATTCGGAATATAATTCTGGAATATCAGTTGTTCCATCATATTTGGCAAAAGGTTTGGAATTTGACTGTGTTATTATTTCAAATGCAAATAATGTGAAGTATACAAATAATAGTTTAGATATAAAATTATTATATGTAACAATAACAAGAGCAATGAGCAAATTAGATATCTTATATGATGGTGAGATGACAGACTTGATTGGCAAAGGAATTTGATATAATAAACTTATAAAGTATAATTATAGTAAAAATGTATTGAAAGGAGATTGAAATTATGAAAGATTTAACAATTGATATTGGAGAATGGAGATTAAATTGTAGAGCGACTGCAATTATAATACATGATAATAAAATATTATTACATCACAATGTAAAAGAGCCATATTATGCTTTAGTTGGAGGGAGAATTAAGATTGGAGAAAATTCAGAAGATACAGTAAAACGAGAATTCAAAGAAGAAACAGGAAAAGATATCGAGCTTACAGGATATATAGCAACAATAGAAAACTTTTTTGAAGCAAATAACAAAAAGTACCATGAGATTACATTTGTTCATAAAGCCGAGTTTGTGGATGAGAAGGATAAGAAAACTTTAGAAACAATAAAAAATATAGAGGGGGATGAAGAAAAAAATATTGAATATGAGTGGATTGATTTAAACAATATAGATAAAACTCCAATAAGACCTGAAGTATTGAAAAAAATATTAACTAAAAAAGTGTATCCAACTCATGAAATTAACAATGATTTAAGACCATGTAAATAAATGGACTGAAATATTATAAAATAAAAGAACCTGTTTCCATGCACACATCTTTACGATATGTATTGCCCTAGAAACAGGTTTTTCAGCTGCTAGATCTCCTCGCGGTTGATACTTTTGATCGAGGAGTTGGTGTAATTCAGATATGTGCCTTCAGCGTTCTGGAAGACAAACATCAGATGTTCACCAACATGTCCGCTGATCATCAGCTGAACAATGCCATCACTGTACTTCAGCGTTTTGTCATCGGAAAACCAGTAGAATCGATCTCGACCGGCAGCCTTGCGAAAGAGATGGTTTACACCATTCTCCAGTTCAAAACGCAGAAGAATATCAGTATTGATGATGGTTTCTCTAGGAGTATTCATAATAAATACTCCTCCTTTCTAAAAATTTTGAGTTCAACCAGCAAACTCAATGATATAATTATTATATCATAAGTATACATAAAATGCAAGAAAAATAATTGACAAAATTAATATATTGCAATATAATACCAATATAATTAATAAAAATCGTTGATCAAGAAAATAATTATAAAAAAAATTATTAAAGCGAGTCGAAAAATGGTGTAAGTTCGACAATAATTATATAATTATTAGAGCTTGTGAGTGACTACAGGAAATAAAAGTATGGTAGTTCGTATATCTACGTTACAGATTTGAGTGGATTTTTGGATTAAAAATACAAAAATCAAATAGAGTGGTACCATGCTAACGCACCTCTAGAGCAGTCTAGGGGTGTGTTTTTGTTTTTTAGAAAGGAGTAAAATATGAAAGATTTTAAAAAGAAAATTTCGAAAATAATAGCAAAAAATGTCGAGTTATCAGAAGAAGAATTGTATCAATTCATAGAGATACCTAAAGATACAACAATGGGTGATTATGCTTTTCCATGTTTTAAATTGGCAAAACAAATGCATAAAGCACCTCAAATCATTGCAACAGAGCTAAAAGAAAAATTAGATTTAGATGATAGTGATATTATCGAAAAAATTGAAGTTGCAGGTGGATATTTAAATTTTTATTTAAATAAAGATAGTATTGTAAAAGAAGTTGTAGAAGAATTTAGTAAAAAAGGTGATAAATTTGGTTCATCAAAAATTGGAGATAATAAGAAAGTTGTAATAGATTATTCATCTCCAAATATAGCTAAACCTTTTCATATAGGGCATTTACGTTCAACTGTAATAGGTGCATCATTATATAAAATATATGAATTTTTGGGATATAAATGTATTGGTGTAAATCACTTAGGAGATTGGGGAACACAGTTTGGAAAACTTATAGAAGGTTATAAAAGATGGGGAGATGAATATGATATTGATTCAAATCCAATAGAAGAACTTACAAAAATCTATATAAGGATAACAAATGCGTGCAAAGAAGATGAAGGTATTTTAGAAAATTGTAGAAATAATTTTAAAAAGCTAGAAGATGGAGATCCATATTGTAAAAATTTATGGGAAAAATTTAGAGCTGTTAGTTTAAAAGAGTTTAATAGAATATATGATTTATTAGGAGTAAAATTTGATTCATTTAATGGAGAAGCTTTTTATACAGATAAAATGTCTGAAGTAATAGAAATGCTAGATAAAAGTGGAAAATTAGTAGAATCACAAGGCGCAAAAATTATCGATTTAGAAGATAAAGGTATGGCTCCATGTATGATTGTTAAATCAAATGGTTCAACAACATATGATACTCGTGATTTAGCTGCAATATTATATAGAGCTAGAACATATGACTATGACAAAATATTATATGTTGTTGCATATGAACAAAATTTACATTTTAAACAAATTTTTGAAGTTGCACAATTACTTGATATGGATGACAAATATAAAAAGAATTTGGAACATGTTCCATTTGGAATGGTAAGACTAAAAACAGGTAAGATGTCAACAAGAGAAGGTAATGTAGTAAAATTAGAGGAAATTTTGAATGAATCAATTGCAAGAGCAAAATCAATAATAGAAGAGAAAAATCCAAATCTAGAAAATAAAGATGATGTTGCTAAAAAAGTTGGTTTGGGAGCTGTAATATTTAATGATTTATCAAACAATAGAATAAAAGATGAGATATTTGATTGGGATTTAATGTTGAATTTTAACGGAGAAACAGGCCCATATGTTCAATACATATATGTTAGAACAAAAGGAATATTAGAAAAAGCAGGATATATTCCAAAATATGAAGAGCTTAATTTAAAAAATATAACAGATGAATCTTCTATGAATGTAATAAAATTATTATACCAATTTGGTGATATTGTAAAAATGGCTGCAGATAAAAATGAACCATCTATAATTTCAAGATATTTAATAGATTTAGCACAAAGTTTTAGCTCTTTTTACACAGAAAATCATATAATTGGAGAGCAAAAAGATATACAAGATGCACGTTTATATTTAACAAATATGGTAGGAACAGTATTAAAGCAAGGTCTTAATTTATTAGGAATTGAAGTTCCAGATAAAATGTAATTAATAAAAAATTAGTGAATCATAACAACTAAAAATTTAAGGAGAGATACAAAATGAAAGAAAAATTTATTGAATTATTAAAAAGTACAAACAGACCTGGAATAGAAGATTTAATATCATTTTTAGAAAAAACAGACTTCTTCACAGCACCAGCAAGCACAAGATTTCACGGGTCATTTGAAGGTGGATTAGTAGAGCATAGTTTAAAAGTATATGAAATTTTAGACTACAAAGCTAAAAACAATGTTTTAAAATTAGAAATTCCAGATGATACAATAAAAATAGTTAGCTTATTACATGATATATGTAAATTAAATTTCTACAAAGTAGACTATAGAAATGCAAAAAATGCATTAGGTGAATGGGAAAAAGTTCCATATTATACAATAGATGACACAATACCATATGGACATGGAGAAAAATCTGTAATGATGATATCTGAATACATAAAACTAACTCCAGAAGAAAAATATAGTATTCGTTGGCACATGGGGTATACAGAGCCAAAAGAATTATATAATACAATAGGATCAGCATACAAGAAATATCCATTAGCTCTAATGATGCATGAAGCAGATTTAGAGGCAACATATTTTTATGATATTTAATAATTAAAAAAGTAATTCATTTATAAGTGAATTACTTTTTTTATAATTGAACAGCAAGATTTTAATTCAAAGTATTACTGTTTTTTTATTTTAGGTTTAGCAATTAAAGAAGCAATATATCCAAAAAATACAGCAGCAGCAATTCCTCCGGCAGAAGCCATAACGCCACCAGTAAAAGCACCGAGTAAACCATTATTTTTTACTGCTTCAATTGTGCCTTTAGCTAAGTTAGCACCAAAGCCAGTTAATGGGACTGTAGCACCACAACCAGCGAAATCAATAACATATTTATAAATTCCACAAGCTCCTAAAATTACTCCAACAGTAACGAATGTTACTAAAATTCTAGCAGGGGTAAGTTTCGTTTTATCAATTAATATTTGACCAATAATACAAATTAAACCACCTACAACAAAACATCTTAAAATTTGCATCCAATCAATAGTTTGAAAAAAATCCATAATAACTTTTTATGATATATATAATAATCATAATCTCCTTGCATATATTTGAGTTTTTTGGTTACTCATAAACCAATTGAAACAATATAAAGTAAATAATAAAATTTATTATTAGTATTATTTACAAAAAAAATAAATATATGCAAATAAAAAGCAATTGTTTGAAATAACAATTGCTACAGTAATTATTTTAAAATTTTTATTTTTCCTAATAGTGGAACTTCTTTTTCTTCTTGGTTGATAGCTGCTATTAATCCTAAAATCCAGCAAACTAATACGAAAATATTCCATAAGCTTCCTAAAATCCAACCAACAACAGGAATAAATTGAAGTATTATACCTGCAACATTAGCTAAAAGAATTACTAAGGCTTGGTTTAAGTGGAATTTAGCACCTTCTTTATCACCAGCACAAATTGCAATGATAAAACCAATCCAAGTTAAATATGCAACCCAGCTTGTTGTTTTTGCATCAAAACTACTTGAATTAGGTGTTTGTGTTTGATTTGGCTCTGTATTATTCTCCATAACAAAATCCTCCTTTTTCTATATTTTTAGAATAAAATTCCAAAAACATTTTAACATAACAAATTTTAGTTAACAAGGACTTTTTTATTTTTATTATAATACTTGAAAAAAATAACATTATAAATTATAATATATAGTAATTTTGAATTTATTTGGAGGAGTTATTAAATGAGTAATATGGTAGGAAGACGATGGCGTTTCTAATGTTAATATATTATTTTTATTTTTTACAAAGAGAGGAAGATTTATTATGGAAAAGAAAAAACGTATAGTAACAGGAGATAGACCAACAGGAAGATTACATATAGGACATTATTTTGGATCATTAAAAAAGAGAATTGAATTGCAAAATTCAGGCGAGTACGAACAATTTATATTAATTGCAGATGTTCAAGCCTTAACAGATAATTTTAATAATCCAGAAAAAGTAAGTAAAAATGTAAGAGAGCTAGCAATAGATTATTTATCATGTGGAATTGACCCAGAAAAAACTACAATTTATGTACAATCAATGATACCAGAAGTTGCAGAACTTACAGTATTTTATTCAAATTTAGTTACAATAGCAAGATTACAAAGAAATCCTACTGTGAAAACAGAAATAGCTCAAAAAAGAGATTTATTCGGAGAAAGTGTAACATATGGATTTTTAGGATATCCAGTAAGTCAAGCTGCAGACATAACTGCACTAGAAGGAGAATTTGTTCCAGTAGGAGAAGATCAGTTACCTTTAATTGAACAATGTAGAGAAATTGTTAGAAAATTTAATTCAATATATGGAGAAACTTTAGTTGAACCAAAAGAAGTTTTATCTGAGGGAAAGAGAATAAAAGGTTTAGATGGAAACGAAAAAATGGGTAAATCATTAGGTAATGCAATTTACTTATCAGACAGTGAAGAAGAAATAACAAGAAAAGTTATGGGAGCATTAACAGATCCTGCTAGAATAAGAAAAGATGATAAAGGTAATCCAGATATATGTATGGTTGCATATTATCATAAATTATTCACAAAAGATGAAGATTACAAAACTGTATGTAGTGAATGTAAAGCAGGTGAAAGAGGTTGTGTTGCTTGTAAAAAACAATTAATAAAAAATATAATAGATGAGTTAGAGCCTATAAGAGCAAAAAGAGCTTATTATGAAGCACATCCAGAAATTATAGATAAAGTATTAATTGAAGGAACAAAAAAGGCACAACAAACAGCTAAAGAAGTAATGAAAAAAGTAAAAAAAGCAATGAAATTAAATTACTTCGAATAAAATAAAAAAGGAGGGAGTGTATGACTTGTAACTAAAGAAGTCATACAAATAGATATGTTTACAGATTATGCAAAAATTATAATAAAATCTGGTGATGGCGGAAATGGTGCAGTATCTTTCAGAAGAGAAAAATATGTTGCTGCCGGAGGACCAGATGGTGGAGATGGTGGAAGAGGAGGTAGTATCTACTTTATAGTAGATCCAGACTCAAACACATTAGTAGATTTTAGATTTAAAAAGAAATTTAAAGCAGAAAATGGTAAAAACGGTGAAGGTGCAAGAAGATACGGAAAAAGCGGAGAAGATTTATATGTTAAAGTTCCAATAGGAACCTTAATAAAAGATGCCGAAACAGGTAAAATAATAGCCGATTTATCACATAAAGGTCAAAAGGAGCTTATATTACCAGGTGGAAGAGGAGGAAAAGGAAATAGTCATTTTGCGACATCAACAAGACAAGCTCCTCGTTTTTCACAAGATGGAGAAAAGGGAATTGAAAAAGAGGTTATATTAGAGCTTAAATTATTAGCTGATGTAGGATTAATTGGATTTCCAAATGTTGGAAAATCTACATTTTTATCAAAAACAACATCTGCAACTCCAAAAATTGCAGATTATCATTTTACAACACTTGAACCAAATTTAGGTGTAGTAAAAAATGATTATGGAGAAAGCTTTGTAATTGCAGATATTCCTGGAATAATTGAAGGTGCAAGTAATGGAACAGGTTTAGGTCTTCAATTTTTAAGACATATTGAAAGAACAAGATTATTACTACATGTTATTGATGTTTCTGGAATAGAAGGTAGAAATCCTGTAGATGATTTTAAAACAATAAATGAAGAGCTAAAATCTTATAGTGAAAAATTAAGTAAAAGAAAACAAATAATTGTTGCAAATAAAATTGATAGTATGCAAGATGAAAATTTATATAATGATTTAGAAAAATTAGCTAAAGAAAACAATATAGAAATATTTAAAATTTCAGCTGTAACTGGAGAAGGAATTAGTGAGCTACTAAAACGAGTATCACAAGTATTAAAAGAACTTCCAAAAGAAGAATTATATGATGAAGTTGAAGACAAAAAAGTATACACATTACAAGAAGAGCAAGAAGGATACACAATAAAGAAAGAAGATGGAATTTTTGTTGTAGACGGTCCAGCAGTTGATAGAGTAATGAGAAGAGTAAACTTAGAAGATAATGAATCAATGTATTATTTCCAAAAATGTTTAGATAGTTTAGGTGTAAATCAAAAATTAAAAGAAGCTGGAGTTCAAGAAGGCGATACAGTAAATATTTGTGGTTGGGAGCTTGAATGGTACGATTAAAAACAAAACTTTTGTTTGACTTTTTTTCCAATATATGTTATCATTTTTTTAGTATGTTTAAGGGGTGATATATATATGCCAAGAAAAAAAAGCGAAGAATTAGGAAAAAGAGAAAAAGATATTTTAGCATTTATTGAAAAACAAATAAAAGAAAATGGATATCCACCATCAGTACGAGAGATTGGAAAATCAGTAGGATTAAGTTCTACTGCAACTGTTCATGGATATTTAACAAAATTAGAGCAAAAAGGATACATAAAAAAAGAAAATCAAAAAGGAAGAACATTACGACTACTAAAAGGAACAAAAAACAGTAACGAAAATAAACCAGAAGTAAAAGAAGAAAGTAAAAATTTATACACAGCAAAAGAGATGGTAGAAGTTCCTATAGTTGGAAAAATAACAGCAGGAGCACCAATACTTGCAGTTGAAAATATATCAGATACATTTCCAATTCCAATTGATTTTGTTGGAAATTCAGAATGTTTTATGCTAACAGTAAGTGGTGAAAGTATGATAGAAGCGGGAATACTAGATGGAGACTATATTCTAGTAAAAAAACAAAACGTTGCAAGAAATGGAGAAATTGTTGTAGCATTAATAGGTGATGAAGCAACTGTAAAGACATTTTACAAAGAATCAGACCATATTAGATTACAACCAGAAAATAGCACAATGGATCCAATAATAGTAAGTAATTGTGAAATATTAGGAAAAGTAGCAGGTGTATTTAGAAAATTATAAAGGAGAATTTGTATTATGAGTAGAATGAAAACTTTTTTTATATATCTACTATTATTTGTAGGCTTATATGTTGTAAGTAACTTATTAATAGATGCATATATAAAAACATCATATTATAAAATTGAAACTTATGATATAGATGTAAAAGAAGCTAATATTACAATAATGACAGCAAAAGCCTCAAAAGATGATGGACATATAGAAGGAAAAATAGTAAATAATACAAATGAAAAAATAACAAATAGATACATGAAAGTTGAATTATTTTCAAACAATAATATTAATTTAGGTACTGAATATGCCCAAATAGATGAATTAAATCCAGGAGATTTGAAAAATTTTAAAATAAATTTTACATGTGATAATGTAACATCATTTAAAATAACGTTTATAAGTGAAGAACAAAAAAATGCAGAAAAAACTGATAATAATGGAGATTCATTAAATATAATAAATATTGATCCAAAAGTAGAAAACATTACAAATCAATTAAAAGTAAAATAAAATTTAAAAATTAAAATCATTGAACGTACAAGTATAGTTTCAATGATTTTTTATTAATAGAAATTTTCTACAATATTATTGAAATGTATTTGTATCTAAAACAAAAAAATGGATAAAATAATCAATAATTATAAAATCTTATAATATTTGTAAAAAATATTTGCTATTTTGCACAATATGTAATATAATCGTAACAAAAATGAAATAAAAGTGTAACATTAAACCTGAAAGGAAAGATGAAAAATGTTTGGTTGGGGGCAAGACATAGGGATTGATTTAGGAACAGCTACTGTAATTGCATATGTAAAAGGAAAAGGAATCGTATTAAGAGAACCATCAGTAGTTGCCGTAGATAGTAACACAAATGATGTATTAGCCGTTGGAAGAGAAGCAAGAAGAATGTTAGGTAGAACACCAGGTAATATTGTAGCAACAAGACCTTTAAGAGAGGGTGTAATATCTAATTATACTGTAACCGAAAGAATGTTAAAATATTTTATAAGTCGTGTATGTGGAAGATTTGTTTTTGCACCAAGAATAATGATTTGTATACCATCACAGGTTACAGAAGTTGAAAAAAAAGCTGTAATTGATGCTGCCACACAAGCTGGAGCAAGAAAAGTTTATTTAATAGAAGAGCCAATAGCTGCAGCAATTGGTGCAGGAATTGATATTTCAAAACCTTGTGGAAATATGGTAGTAGATATAGGTGGAGGTACAACTGACATAGCTGTAATTTCATTAGGAGGCTCTGTTGTTAGCACATCTTTAAAAGTAGCTGGAGATAAATTTGACGAATATATTGTAAAATATATAAAAAAGAAACATAATATTATGATTGGTGAAAGAACTGCCGAAGATTTAAAAATAAATATTGGTTGTGTGTACCCAAAAATTCAAGATACAGAAATGGATATAAGGGGAAGAGATTTAATAGATGGTTTGCCAAAAACTGTAACAGTATATTCAAGTGAAATGTTAGAAGCTCTAATTGAACCAGCATTAATGATTGTAGATGCAGTTCACTCAGTACTAGAAAGGACACCACCAGAACTTGCAGCAGATATTAGTGATAAAGGAATTTATATGACAGGTGGAGGATGTTTAGTAGACGGATTAGATAAATTATTACAAGAAAAAACAGGAATTAATGTAATGATTGCACAAGATGCCATATCATGTGTAGCATTAGGAACAGGGAAAGCATTAGACACATTAGATTCATTAGATTCTAAAGCAAATAGAAGATAAAAATTAAAGACTTATTAGTAAATAAGTCTTTAAAAAAACACATAAAGATAACATAAAAAGTATAAAATAATGAGGAGACAAAAAATGATTATACAAACTATTTTTATAATAATAGGTTTCCTTTTACTAATAAAAGGTGCAGATTTTTTAGTAAAAGGCGGAAGCAATATTGCTAAAAGATTCCATATTCCAGAAATTGTAATAGGATTAACAATTGTGTCAATTGGAACTTCAATGCCAGAATTATTTATAAGTGTAACATCAGCATTAAATGGATATTCTGATATGGCAATTGGTAATGTAATAGGTAGTAATTTATCTAATTTGTTATTAATTTTAGGAATATGCGCAATAATTAAAAACTTAAAGTTTAAAAAAGAAACAAGATATTTTGAAAGTCCATTTACTTTTTTAATTACAATTTTGGTATTTGCATTAGCAAACAATAATCTAAAAGGTCAACCAAATACAATTAATAGATTAGAAGGTGTTGTTTTGTTATTAGTTTGCGGAGCTTTTACAGTGTATAGCATAATAATGGCAAAAAAAGGTGAAGACTTTGATGATACAGTTGATGGAATTAGTAAGGATTTAGCTATTGTAGATATAAAAACTCAATCAATAAAATATTTAATAAAATCAATAATATATGTAATTTTAGGAATCATATTTTTAAAATTTGGTGGTGATTTCGTAGTTGATAATGCATCAAAAATTGCAGGTACACTTGGAATGAGTGAAAAAATGGTAAGTGTTACGATTATTGCTATAGCAACAAGCTTGCCAGAGCTAATTACATCAATAGTAGCAACTACAAAAGGAAAAGTAGATATGGCAATTGGAAATATAATTGGCTCTTGTATACTAAATATGATTTTTATTATGGGAGTCTCAGCTATAATAAAACCAATTGAATATTCTGTTAGTTACAATATGGATTTTTTAATACTAATAGTTGCAACAGCATTGTTATGCTTATTTCCAATAATTGGCAAGAAAAATGAAATGACAAGATTACAAGGTTCAGTTTTCTTACTATCATATATTGTATATATGTGCATAACAATTTGGGCTTAATAAAGAAATTATATGTGTTTATAAGTTAATTTTAGAAGTTATTTTTATAATAAAAAGTAACTTCTTTTTTTTGTAAAATTTTAACAATTTCGACCTTTACTTTACAAATTTTTAATGATATACTAACTTTGTAAAAAAATGCAAAAGAGGAGGGAATGAAATGTTAAAAGGTAACATTTTGTCGAGAAAAACAAAGCTGATAAGTATAGTAGTGTTAATGGTTTTTATTACATATATATGCATAAGTACTATTTTACAAATAAAAGAATCTTATGCAGCTCAAAGTACGGAAGGGTATTCAAGTAAAATAAACAATTATCCAGGCTATAAAGAACTAATAGACAATTTAAAAGCAAAGTATCCAAATTGGCAATTTAAAATATTGTATACAGGTTTAGATTGGAATCAAGTAATAAAAAATGAAACAAGTGCTGCTCATGGTAGAAACTTGGTTTATTATGATAAAACAGGAGCATGGATTTGTTCAACTTGTGGAAATAAAGCTTATGATACAGGAAAATGGAGATGTGCTTCTGAAGTAGCAGTATCATATTATATGGATCCACGTAACTGGTTAAATGAAGATTACATATTTCAATTTGAAAATTTAAAATATGATTCGAGTACTCAAACAATAGATGGAGTTAACAAAATAATAAACAATGCACCTTGGATGAGAGGTAGTCAAATAACATATACTAAAACAGATGGCTCAACAGCAACAATAAATAAGTCATATGCACAGGTAATTATGGAAGCAGCACAAGCATCTAATATTAGTCCATATCATTTAGCATCAAGAATTGTGCAAGAGCAAGGATCAAATAGTACAGCAAGCTCAACAGGAAAAGGTACATATAGTGGATATGTTGGATACTATAATTTTTATAATATAAATGCAACAGGAAGAGGAAATGCAGCAGTTATTTCTAATGCATTAAGCTATGCAAGAAGAAAAGGCTGGACAGATCCAGAAACAGCAATAAAAGGTGGAGCTGCATGGATTGCATCTGGCTACATAAATGTTGGACAATCAACTTTATATTTACAAAAATATGATGTAGATAATAGTGATGGAAAATTATATTATCATCAATATATGGGAAATATTAGTGCAGCAGTAAGTGAAAGTACATCAGTAAAAAAATCATATTCAAGTTTAGGTATGTTAAATAATAGTTTTACATTTGTAATTCCTGTATTTGAAAATATGCCTACTGAAAAGTGTGGTTCACCAAATGGTTCAAGTGTAATAACACAAAATGTTAAAGTAACGGGAACAGATGTAAAAGTAAGAACAGCACCTTCATTATTAGGAACAGTTCTTACAAAAGTAAATACAGGAGATGTATTATTAAGAATTGAATGTGGTGCAACACAAGTAAGTGGATATTATTGGGATAAAGTTGTATTATCTTCAGGTGTAAAAGGATATATTGCAAGAAATTACATTACACAAATTGCAGATGTTACAAATGTAAACATTTCAGCAGTATCAAATACAAGTGTAAACTTAAGAAATGGACCAGGAACAAGTAATACAAAAATAGTAACAACATTAATATCAGGTCAAGCTGTTACTATAATAGAAAAAGGCACATATAATAATATAAACGGATTTAACTGGGTAAGAGTAAAACTTGCAAATGGAACACAAGGTTATATAGCTGATAAATATTTAACCGAAATAGGAAATAATCCTACTCCAAATCCATCATATAAAATAGCAACAATAAAATGCGACAGCGGAAAAGTTAGAATAAGAGCACAAGCAACAACATCAAGTGGAGTTGTTACATCTTTAAGCAAAGGAACAACAGTAACAATAATGCAAGAAAATGTAGCACAAGCTAATGGTTATACTTGGGACAAAATAGTAACAAGTGATGGACTAGAAGGATATGTTGCTAACCAATATCTAAACAAAGATGGCGAAAGTGATAATAATAAGGGAGATGACAATAAAAACGATAACGATAAAGGTAATGACAACAACAATAATGATAATAACAATAATGTTAAAACAGGTGATTGTAATGGTGATGGAGTGATAAATTCTGGCGATTTATTAGCATTAAAAAAATATTTATTAAAAACATTAAATATAACTGATCAATCAATAATAAAGGCAATGGATGTAAATAAAGATGGTGCAATAAATTCTGGAGATTTACTTTTAATAAAGAAACATTTATTAGGAACATATACAATATCAAATTAAGAGGAGGAACATATGAAAAAATTAATTAAAATAAGTATTTTAAGCATATTTGTATTTATTGCTATTTCAATTTTTTCTGAAACTTATGCTGCAAGTGCTAGTATATCAGCAAGTAAAACAAATGTAAAAGTAGGAGAAAAGGTAACAATAACTGTATCCATGAATGCGGCTGCGTGGAATACGAATATTTCGGGAGCAGCATCAAAAAGTTTTGCTGGAAATAGTGATGATGGAAATAATATAACAAAAAAAGAGCGAATATCATTTACACCAAGTAGTGCAGGAACATATACATTTAAATTGGGTGGAGATGTATCTGATGGAAGTACAAATAAAACAACAAATGTAAGTGGAAGTGTAACAGTAACAGCAACAAATAGTAGTAGTGATAATAATGATAAAAACAATGACAAAAAAAATGATAACAAAGACAACAAAGACAACAAAGATAACAATGATACAACAACAGAGCCAACATTTAAATCAGCAAATGACAAAGTATATGCGACAGGAGACATAAATATTCGTAAAAGCTATAGTGCAGATAGTGATAAAATAGGTACATTAAAAGCTGGAGAAAGTGTTACTCGTACTGGAATTAGTGAAAATGGATGGTCTAAAGTTTCTTATAATGGTGGAACTGGCTATATAAAAACATCACTATTGACAACAGAAGAGCCATCAAAAGCATCAGATAAAGCATTAAAAACATTAGAGGTAACACCAGAAGGATTAGATCCAGAATTTAATCCAGAAACAACATCATATACATTAAATGTAGGTGCAGATGTAGAAAAATTAGAAATAAAAGCAGCTCCAAATGATGAAAAAGCTACTGTAGAAATTACAGGGAATGAATCATTAGTAGTAGGTGATAATGCAGTAAAAATAACAGTAACAGCACAAGATGGAACTACAAGAATCTACACAATAAATGTAAAAAAAGGCGAAGCAACAACATTAGGTTTATCATCATTAAAAATAAATGGATACACATTAAGTCCAAAATTTTCATCAAATGTATATGAATATAAAATTAATGTATTAGATCCAAATATTACAAAATTAGATGTATCAGCAATAGCAAATTTTGAAAATGCAAAAGTTGAAGTAACAGGAAATACAAATTTAGTAAAAGGTGAAAACACAATAACAATAACTGTAACATCAGAAGATGGAAAAGAAAAAGTAATATATCAAATACTAGTAAACAAAGATTCAGATGCAACAGCAACAACAAACAAAAAAGATATGATTATATATGGAGGAATAGTAGTAGGAGTAATACTAATATTTGTGATCATAATAATTGTAGTAAAATCTAGAAAGAAGAAAAAGCAACCAACAAATAACGACAATGTGGATGATTATTCAGATCTATATGGTTATTCTTCAAAAAATGTAACAAGTGTTAGAAATGAAAATCAAAATAACAATCAAAATGATATGCAAAGCAACAATCAATATAAAGAAATTAATCAATTACAAGAAAATACAAATGATGAATCAGAAATAAATACATATCAAAACACAGATACAACAACACAATTTAACATGGATAATGAATATAAATCATCAAACGAACCGGAAAATCCATACATAAGCAAAGACATGTATGCAGACTATAGTGAAAATTCAAAACAAACATACAACAATCAAAACACATATGATGGTCTATATGGTTCTTATAGTGAAAGCAATAACAAAATTACAACTAACGATATACAAGAACAAAGTTTACAACAAGATAACTACTTAGATAACCAAACACAAGAAGATTACACAATAGATGATAATTACAAATTTAAAAGATCAAAAGGAAAACATTCAAAATAAAAAGAAGTACTTTTCAATAATTTGATTTATTGAAAAGTACTTCTTTTTTCGATACTATTTAAAAATTAAGGTTTAATTTTTATAGAATATATCAGGAAAATGAGATTTTATAGAATTTGATATTTTTATGTAAATATGATATAATGTAAAGTATAAATCAAATGATTTATTATGAAAACCTCGTGTTTTCAACATATCTAAACATTATAAAAAAAATTTTGGAGGTACAAATAATGGACACGTCAATAATGGAAGAAATTTTTCAATCAATGCGGAAAGATCAGAATGAAGGCATTAGCGAACAGCAGAAAGACGCTTATATAGAAGTGTCAAAGGAAATGAACGCAATGTTAGAGGATATGCAGGAGCAACAGTCTAAGTTAAAGAGAATGTCAAACATTTTAGACGAAGCTGGCAACTCTACGCTTGCAGAGCATTTCCAGATGTTGGCAATTAAAATGAATTCTGAGCTTGATGCAATCGATGAAATGATGCAGATGGCAAGTTGTATTGCTAATCAGTAAAGTGTTCAGCTCCCTTATGATTAATAATTAATTGTAAGGGAGTTTTATTATATTTATTATATAAATAAAATTTTGATGAGATATTAATGAATTAGTATTTTTTTGTATGTATAAACGAGAATCTTATATGTTAATAAAGAAATATGAAAATAAATAAAAACAAAAGTAAAGATTTTCATAAAAATCACTAAATAACATTGAATTTTACAAAATTCTTGATATAATTGTACTACATTGTTTTATAAGAAAAGGGAAGGATATGATAAAATGAATAATATTTACAGAACACACAATTGCGGAGAACTAAACATAAAAAATGTTGGACAAGAAGTACGCCTATCAGGATGGGTACAAAGAATTAGAAATTTAGGAGCAATGAAATTTATAGATTTAAGAGATCAATATGGAATTACACAAATTGTTATATCGGATGATGAAAAATTTAAAGAACAAATCAATGATATAGTAACTGAATGTGTAATTTGTATACAAGGAACAGTTGTTGAAAGATCAAACAAAAACAACAAAATACCAACAGGTGAAATTGAAATAGATGCACAAAAAATTGAAATATTAGGAAAATGCAAATCAACACTTCCTTTTGAAGTTAATTCAGAAAAAGTTGATATTAATTCAGTAAGAGAAGATTTAAGATTAGAATATAGATTTTTAGATTTAAGAAATGACAGAATTCACAATATAATTTTGCTTCGTTCACAAGTAATGAAAACTTTAAGACAAAAATTATATGAACTTGGTTTTTCTGAAATACAAACACCTATACTTGCTAACTCATCACCAGAAGGAGCAAGAGATTACTTAGTACCAAGTAGATTACATGCAGGAGAATTTTACGCATTACCACAAGCACCTCAACAATTTAAACAATTATTAATGGTATCTGGATTTGATAAATATTTCCAAATAGCACCTTGTTTTAGAGACGAAGATCCAAGAGCAGATAGAGCACCAGGAGAATTCTATCAATTAGATTTTGAAATGAGTTTTGCAACACAAGAAGATGTATTTAATGTTTTACAAGAGCTATTTATAACAACATTTAAAAAACATACAAATTGGAAAGTTGATGAAGGTCCATTTATTCAAATACCATACAAAGAAGCTATGGAAAAATATGGTATAGATAAACCAGATTTAAGAAATCCGCTAATAATACAAGATGCAACAGAAATATTTAAAGATACAGAATTTAACGCATTTAAAGATAAAACAATAAAAGCAATTATTGTAGAAAATGGTGCAGAGCAAGGAAGAAAATTTTTTGACAATATGACTGAATTTGCAGTAGAAGAATTAGGAGCAAAAGGATTAGCTTGGACTAAGTTTGATAAAGAAAATAATGTTGCAGGAGGAATTGCTAAATTTATTACTGACAATGTAAAAGAAACACTAGAAAGTAAATTAGGGGTTAAACCAAATGATTCAATATTCTTTATTGCAGATGAATTTAAAACAGCACAAAAAATAGCAGGTGGAGTAAGAATTGAATTAGGAAAAAGATTAGATTTATTAGAAAAAAATGTATACAAATTCTGCCTAATTACAGAATTTCCAATGTATGAGCTATCAGATGATGGAAAAATTGATTTCAATCATAATCCATTCTCAATGCCAAAAGGAGGAATGGAAGCTCTATTAAATGAAGATCCACTAGATATAGTTGCTTATCAATTTGATGTTGTATGTAACGGATATGAAATGGCTTCAGGAGCAGTAAGAAACCATGATCCAGAGCTAATGGTAAAAGCATTTGAAATCGCTGGATATGAAGAAAAAGATGTAGAAACACGTTTTGGTGCGCTATACAAAGCTTTCCAATATGGAACACCACCACATGCTGGAGCGGCACCTGGATTAGACAGAATGATAATGCTAATAGCAGATTCACAAAATATAAGAGAAGTAATAGCATTCCCAAAAAACAAAAAAGCAAGAGACGTTCTAATGAATGCACCATCAGTTGTAACAAAAGAGCAGTTAGATGATGTTCATATAGAAATAAAAAGAGATGAAAATAATTAAGTTTAAAAACAAATCATAATAAAAAAACAAAAATGTGTTCGTATTTTTATTGACATTTTTCTACATTTTATGCTAAAATATGTCTATCGAGTTTTATACAAAGGGGGCTGATTTTATGATGCATGAACAAAACCTAAGTAGCAAAATCGAAGAAATATATAGTATATTAGATGAAATACAATTGAACCAAGTAGAAATGCTTTTAAGTATTCAAAAAAATCAAAGTATAATCATTAAAAAAATTGAAAAATTACAAGAATATAATGAAATTGATGATATGAACAATTCATTATTTGATCAAAAATTAACACGAATAGAAGAATATTGCAAAGGATAAAATTAAGAGCCACTAATTAATATTAATTAGTGGCTCTTAATACTTGAAATATTATTAAATATATGATATAAAATTCACAGAAAGAAGAGAAGGAAAATTTTATGAAAAATATTAAAGATTATAATCTAGATGAATTACAAGAAGAGCTAATAAATATGGGTGAAAAAAAATTCAGAGCAGAGCAAATATTTAAATGGATATACAAAGAAAAAGTAAAAAGTTTTGATGAAATGACTAACTTATCAATTGAGCTAAGGGAAAAACTAAAAGAAAATTACACAATGTGCAATTACAATATATTAAAAAAGCAAGAATCAAAAGATGGTACAAAAAAATATTTATTTGATGTACTTGATGGAAATGCAATTGAAACAGTTCTTATGCAATATCATCACGGAAAAACAGTATGTGTATCATCACAAATTGGTTGCAAAATGGGATGTAAATTCTGTGCATCTACAGGAATTCAATTTGTAAGAAATTTAACTGCTGGTGAAATTGTAGAGCAAATTTTAGCTGTAGAGCAAGATATAAATGATAAAATATCAAATATTGTTTTTATGGGAATTGGAGAGCCACTAGATAATTACGATAATGTAATAAAAGCAATAAAAATAATGAATAATCCAAAAGGTCTAGAAATTGGAACAAGACACATAAGTATATCAACAAGCGGATTGGTACCACGTATATATGATTTAGCAAATGAAAAAATACAATGCACATTGTCAATATCATTACATGCAACAACAGATGAAAAACGAAGCAGTATGATGCCTGTAAACAATAGATATAATATTGAAGAGCTAATGAAAGCATGTAAAGATTATATAAAAATAACAAATAAAAGAATATCTTTTGAATATGCATTGGCAAAAGATAATAATGATAATTTAGAGGATGCAAAAAGATTAGTAGATTTACTAAAAGGTATGTTATGCCACGTAAATCTTATTCCAATAAATAAAATTGAAAATGGTAAATTTTCAAAAAGCACAAATGAGAACATCTTAAAATTTAGAGATTTTTTAAATGAACATGGAATAGTTGCAACAGTAAGAAGAGAGCTAGGCTCTGATATTGATGCAGCGTGTGGACAATTAAGAAGAAAAAATTTAAAAACACAATAAAGATAAAGGAAAATGTCTATAATAGGAGGTTTTATGGAAGCTTTTGCTAATTCAGATATAGGTAAAGTTAGGGATATGAACCAAGACAGTTATTATATATCTGATAAAGATGATAAAATAAAATTATATATAGTTGCAGATGGTATGGGAGGCTATAAAGGCGGAGAAATAGCAAGTAAATTAGCTATAGAATCATCAAAAAATTATATAATAAATAATTTTGATCAAATAAAAAAAGAAAGAGATCAAATAATTGAATTGATAAAAAATGCAATTGAATATGCTAATATGGTGGTATATGAAAAATCAAAAGAAGTACCAGAATTAGTAGGAATGGGAACAACAATAGATGTATGTTTAATATATTCAAATAGAATATATATAGGACACATCGGTGATAGCAGAGTTTACAGACTAAGAAAAGATTTTTTCAGAAAATTAACTGTAGATGACAGCTATGTTGAGCAATTAGTAAAAGAAGGAAATATTACAAAAGAAGAGGCATACAATCATCCTAAAAAGAATATGTTAACAAAGGCATTAGGTTGTACAGCTTTTGTTGAACCAACAGTACTTGTTAAAGGTTTTATGAAAGGTGACATACTATTAATGTGTACAGATGGATTAACAAATATGTTAAAAGAAGACAAAATATGTGAAATAATTAAACAAAATAGTGAGCAAGCAAGTAAAGAATTAGTAAAAAAAGCAAATGAGCAGGGTGGATATGATAATATTACAGCTGTAATCATATTATAAGGAGAGAGTGTTAAATATGAATTTAGAAGGTAGTGTTATAGGAAACAGATATAAGATACAAGAGAAAATTGGTAATGGTGGAATGGCAACTGTATATAAAGCATTAGATCAAATTTTAAATAGATATGTTGCTGTAAAAGTATTACGAGAAGAATTTACAACAGATGAAGAATTTATAAAAAGATTTAATGCAGAAGCACAGTCAGCAGCAAGACTTATACATCCCAATATAGTTTCAGTATATGATGTTGGGCAAGAATACAATATATATTATATTGTTATGGAATTAATTCAAGGAAAAACATTAAAACAAATAATAGAGGAAGATGGTCATTTATCATGGAAATGGGCTGTAAATATTGCAATACAAATTGCATCAGCTCTAGAAATGGCTCATAAAAACAATATAATACATAGAGATATAAAACCACATAATATAATGATTACTGAAGATGGTGTGGCAAAAGTTACAGACTTTGGAATAGCAAAAGCAGTTTCAAATTCAACAATAACGGCTTTTGGTACAACATTAGGATCTGTACATTATTTTTCACCAGAGCACGCAAGAGGTGGATATACGGATTCAAAATCAGATTTGTATTCACTAGGTGTTGTAATGTACGAAATGGTAACAGGTAAAGTACCTTTTGATGCAGATACTCCTGTATCAATAGCTTTAAAACATATGCAAGAAGAGCCAGTGCCACCAATAAAAGTAAATAAAGAAATACCTTTTGCTGTAAATCAAATTATTTTAAAAGCGATGAAAAAAGATCCAAATGAAAGATACCAAAATGCTTCAGAAATGATTAAAGATTTAAATATAGCATTAAAAAGACCAGAAGGTGGATTTGTCGAAGAGCGTAATTTTGAAGATAGTTTTACAAGAAGGATACCAACTGTAAATGTATCTGATAATAGAAATGGAAATATAAAGTCTGATAATGAAGAAGAAAAGCCAAAGGGAAAAATTGCAACATTTTTTTATAATCATCCAAAAACTAAAGTTGCATCAATAATTGCATTATTTGTATTAATATTTGTTGCTACATTAGTAATAACACTAACAGTAATAAATTCATCATCACCAAAAGATGTACAAATTCCAAATGTTGTGAATTTAACTCAAGAAGAGGCTAAACAAAGAATTGAGCAATTAAAATTAAAATTCGCATATAAAGAAGAATACAGTGCAGATGTAGAAGCGGGTCATGTAATTTCACAAGATCCACAATATATAAATAATTATTCTGTAAAAGAAGGAAGTACTGTAACTGTTGTTATAAGTAAAGGAATGGAACAAACTAAAGTTCCAAAGGTTATAGGAATGGAATATTCAAAGGCTGAATCAGCATTAACTGAAGCTGGATTAGAGGTAGAAAAAGTTGAAGAAACAAGCCAAAAGGTAGAAGCTGGATATGTAATAAGTCAGGAAATTGATGCTAATACAGAGGTACAAAAAGGAACAAAAATAAAAATACATGTAAGTACTGGTACGGGTATTAAAAAAGTAACAGTAACATCTGTAATTGGAAAAAGTAGTGAAGAAGCTAAAAAAATATTAACAGATTTAAAATTAGAAGTAAATGTAGTTGAAGATGAAGATACATCAAAAAGCGATGGAGTTGTATTAAAACAAAGTGTAGATCCAGGAACATCAGTAGAAGAAGGGTCCGCAATAACAATAACTGTTAATAAAATAGAAAAAAATAAACAAGGAACAGTTAATATAAATGTAAAAGCATTAGCAAATAGACATCTTCCAAAATCAAGCGATGAAGAAGATGATAATACTACAACAACATCTAACAATGTAAAAATCACAGTAATGGTTGGTTCTGATAAAGTATATAGCCAAAAAGTTTCTAGAGACACAGAAAAATTAAATGTAACCGTAGAAGGTAAAGGAAATATAACAGTAAAGGTATACATTGCAAATGAAGATGAATCATCAAATGGTATACTAGCAAAAAATGCAACAATTGATTTAAATAGTGAAAATACAGTACTAAATGTAGATTAATAAAAGGGTGAGCGAAAGCTTACCCATTTTAAATAATATTAAGTGGAGGTTAGGATTGCAGAATAAAGGATTAATAATAAGTAATATATCAAATTTATATATGGTAGAAGATGTTGATACAAAAATTATTATAAAATGTAATGCAAGAGGAAAATTAAAAGAAAAAAATGAATCTCCTGTAGTTGGAGATTATGTTAAAATTTCTATAACAGATGAACAAAAACAAAAAGGAGTAATCGATGAAATTTTAACAAGAACTAATTATATAAAAAGACCTAAAATGGCTAATTTATCGCAAATTATTTTTGTTATATCAATGAAAATGCCAAAACCAGATTTATTAATGTTAGATAAGCAACTTGCTTTTGCTGAGTTTAATAATATTACACCAATAATTTGCTTAAATAAAGTAGATTTAGAAAAAGCAGATTTTATAAATCAAATTGAATCCACATACACGAATGTTGGATATAAAGTAATTAAAACCATTGCAAAACAAAATGAAGGAATAAAAGAGCTAAAAGAATTGTTAAAAAATAATATAACAGCTTTTTCTGGAAATTCAGGTGTTGGAAAATCAACATTAATTAATAGTATATTTTCAAATGAAATGACCAAAGAGGGAATGATAAGTAGCAAAAATAAAAGAGGAAAAAACACAACAACAAATACATATTTATATAAATTAGATAATAATTCATATATTGCTGATACACCTGGATTTTCGACATTTGATATAAGTGAAATAAAAAGTGAAGATTTATATAAATATTTTCCAGAGCTGAACAAGTACTCAAAAGATTGTGAATTTATAGGATGTACACACATAAAGGAAGAAAATTGCGGAATAAAAGAAGCTGTAGAAAACGGAAATATAGCACAAGCAAGATATGAAAGATTTTGTAAAATATATTTAGATTTAAAACAAAAGGAGGCACGAAAATGGTAGAAATAGCAACATCAATATTAACTGTTCCAAAAGATAAAATAATTAAAACAATCTATAATTTAGAAACAGCTAAAACAGACTATTTTCATATAGATGTAATGGATGGATTATTTGTAGAAAGTTTTACAAATGAAATAATGGAAGAATACTGCAAATACATAAAATCAATATCAAATATACCACTTGATATTCATTTAATGGTAAAAGATGTAAAAAAATATATAGATATATATTTAAATTATGAGCCAAATATAATAACATTTCATATAGAAGCAATAAAAAATGAAAAACAAGCTATAGAATTAATAAATTATATAAAATCAAATAATTGTAAAGTTGGAATTGCAATAAATCCAAACACAGATATTTCTAAAATATATAATTTACTAAAATATATTCATATGGTAACAATAATGACTGTAGAGCCAGGAAAAGGTGGACAAGCATTAATACCAGAAACATTAAATAAAATTGAAGAGCTAAAAAATTATATAGAAGAGAATAATATAGAAATCGATATAGAAGCAGACGGAGGAATAAAAGTAAACAATGTCCAAAATGTAAAAACAAAAGGTGCAAACATAATTGTTTCAGGAAGCGGAATAATAAATTCAGATAATTATGGAGATACAATAAAGAAAATGAAAGAAGAAATTTAATATGAAAAAGGAACAAAGTTATCAGTCAACTTTGTTCCTTTTTTATATTAATGTGTGTGTCAATTAGAACCGTCCCCATTGACATGCAAATTACTTTGAGTTAATGTTTCTAGCAATTTAGGGTAAATAACCTCTGCATTGTTTTTCCAGTTATCAACTATTTTTTTTGCTTCATCACGAGAACCGGCAAAAGTTTTTATTTCGAATACAGTTTCATTATTTTCCATAATTTTACAATTTACAATATAATTATCTTCGCTCTTAGGAGTGAATTCAGCAATTATTGAATGTTCGTTTTCAATGTTATCAAGCATTGGTTTTAAATTGGTATCTGCTTTTAATTTTATTATTCCAGGTAATATATCTAAAGTTAAGTCTAAAGTTTCTTTTCCATGAGTAGTTAGTTTATAAAGTGTTTGATCTTCTTTGGGAAAATTAACAACAAATTTTGCAGATATTAAATCTAGTAAAAATTGTTGAAAGTAAAAGTAATTCATATCTATGGCAGTAAGTACCAATTTATATAAATTGTCATTTGTTATTGGTTTATGAACTTGGTTTAATATATATAAAATTAATACTTTATTTTCAGCTAAAGTTTCACTATCAGAGTTTATTTTCATGTTTTTGTCCTTCCTTTTTGATAAAAGAACTGTAAAAAAAATTATACTTTTATCAAAAAATATGTTATAATATGTATCATTATAGCACAGTAAATGCGAAAAAAAAAGATAAAATAATAAAAAGGAGTTGTTTTAAGATGAGAATTAGATTTAAACAATGGGCAAGACCAGAATTAGAAGCAAGTGCTTTTTATATAGATAATCCAGAGAATTACAAAGGAAAATGGAAAGAACTATTTGAAAATGATAATCCAATTCACTTAGAATTAGGGTGTGGAAAAGGTCAATTCATTTCACAACTTGCAGTTCAAAATGATAATGTAAATTACATAGCAGTAGATTTAGTAGATGCGATGTTAGGTCTGGCAAAAAGAAATGTTGAGTCTACATACAAAGAGCATGAAAAAGAAATAAAAAATGTATTTTTAACAAGATATGATATTGAAAGAATTTTAAATATATTAGATAAAAAAGACGGAATTGAAAGAATTTATATAAATTTTTGCAATCCATGGCCAAGAGGAAAACACAGAAAAAAGAGATTGACACATACAAGACAACTAGAAAAATATAGGGAATTTTTAAAAGATGAAGGCGAAATCTTTTTTAAAACAGATGATGATGGACTATTTAATGATAGTTTAAATTATTTCACAGAATGCGGATTTGAAATATTAGATAAAACATATGATTTAGAGCATACACCAAACTTTTGGAATAATATTATGACTGAACATGAAAAGATGTTTATGGAACAAGGCATAAAAATAAAAGCTTTAAAGGCAATAAAAAAATAAAACGAAAATTTCAAAACAGTTATATTTAAACTACTAAATAAAAACAACATAAAATATAGTGAATTTTTAGTAAATTCTATTGCAAAACATAATATTTATTGTTATCATATAAAGGAAAATATAAATTATTGTATTTTTGTGTCAAGGAGTAAAAAAATGATTGAATTTAGAAATGTAAATAAAAGATATGATACAGGAACTGAAGCTGTACATAATGCAAATTTTAAAATAGATAAAGGTGAGTTTGCCTTTTTAGTAGGTTCATCAGGTTCTGGTAAATCAACTTTAATTAAATTAATATTAAAAGAAGAAGAGCCTACATCAGGAAATATAATTATAAATGGAAAAGATACTACATTCTTAAAGGCAAGAAGAGTACCATATTTGCGTAGAAGTATGGGAGTTGTGTTTCAAGACTTCAGATTATTGCCAGATAAAACAGTTTATGAAAATGTAGCATTTGCTATGTATATTGTAAAAGCTACACCAAGACATATAAGAAGACAAGTACCAATGGTTTTATCATTAGTAGGTTTAAGTGGAAAAGCTAAAATGTATCCAAACGAATTATCCGGAGGAGAACAACAAAGAGTAGCTTTAGCAAGAGCATTGGTTAATAATCCATCAATGTTAATTGCAGACGAACCAACAGGAAACTTAGATCCAGATACAGCGTGGGAAATTATGAGTTTGTTAAATAATATAAATTTAAGAGGAACTACAGTTGTTGTTGCAACACATGCTAAAGATATTGTTGATAAAATGAAAAAAAGAGTAATACAAATCGATAAAGGTATTATAGTTAGAGATGATAAAAAAGGTGGGTATGATAGTGAATTATAATATAGTAAGTTATTTAATAGGAGAAGGATTCAAAAATGTTTTAAAAAACAAAAAATCTACATTTGCAGCATTTATTATAATGTTTGTAACAATGATAACAGTTGGTCTTGGAATTGCTGGTGGTAGTAACATAACTTCTATAATTAACCAACTAGAAAATGATTTTCCCATAAATGTATATATAGAAGATACAGCAAGTCAAGATGATATAAAAGATATGGAAGAACAGATAAAGTCTATTGAGTATGTAAATAATGTAACATATACATCAAAAGAAAAAGCTTTAGAAAAGGAAAGAGAAAATTTAGGAGATACAGCAAATGTTGTATTAAATTCATATACAGAATCAAACCATCCATTTCCAGCATCATTTACTGTAACATTAACAGATTTAGAAAAATCATCAGAAGTAATTGCAATATTACAACAGTTGGACAATGTAAAAAAAGATGAAAATGGTAATCCATGTGTTATAACAAAACAAGATACTATAACTGGATTAAATAAGGTGAAAAAGGGAATACGAATTGCATTCTTTTCAATAGGAGCATTACTAATTGTAATTTCTACAATAATAATTAGTAACACAATAAAATTAACAGTTCATGCTAGAAGAAGAGAAATTTCAATCATGAAATATGTAGGAGCAACAAATAATTTCATTAGAGCACCATTTATTGTAGAAGGTATTGTAATTGGAGTTATAGCTGTAGCAGCATCATTATTAATTACAGGAGGAATATACGAATTAGTATATAATGCATGTAACAGTATGATTACAGCAACATTTAATTGTCAATTATTACTTTTCAAAGATATTTTCTACGAAAATCTATTAGTTTTCTCAGTATTAGGAATAGGAATAGGTGTACTAGGAAGTTCATTATCAATGAAAAAATACTTAAAAGTTTAAAATGTGAGGTAAATTATGAAAAGAAAATTTATATCAATATTAGTAATTATTATATTAGTAATATCAGCACTTAATACGGTTTGTTTTGCAGAAACATCAGCTGATTATAAACAAAAATCACAAGATGCAAAAGAAAAATTAGAAGATGTAACAGGAGAAATAAATACAGCATTACAAGAAGTACAGGATTTAAGCTCTTCAATAGATTCTACAGAGCAAGATATAAATAATTTAAATAATCAAGTAAAAGAGCTAAATACTTCAATTGCAAGTAAGGAAAAAGAGCTAAGTGAAAAACAACAATTACTTGAAGAAAGATTAGTTGCTTCTTATATGAATGGTAAAAATACATACATGGATGCATTGTTTTCAGGGGGACTAGCAAACTTTGTTTCAAATTATGAATCAATAAAACAAATTGCAGAATATGATAATAATTTAATGGCAGATGTAAAAAACACAAAAGCAGAGCTTGAAAGTGAAAAAAGTAAAGTTGAAACTGCCAAAAAAGATAAAGAAACTAAAAATGCAGAATTGAAAAAATTAAAATCAGAAAAAGAAACTAAGGTAAATAGTTTAACAGATGAACAAAAACAAATACAAGCTCAAATGGAAGAATATGACAGCCAAATGAAAGTGTTAGAGCAAAAAGAAAAAGCAATAGCTGAAGTAGCAAGAAAAAAGGCAGAGCAAGAAAAAAATAATGCTAAAAATAATAACAATAATAATAAGGGAAATAATAACAATGATAATAATGGTGGTTCAACAAAACCAACAGGTTCGTTCCAATGGCCTGTACCTTCAAGTCATAATATAACATCAAATTATGGATACAGAATTCATCCAATATCTGGAACAAAAAAATTACATGCAGGAATTGATATTGGTGCATCAGGTGGTGCTAATATAGTTGCTGCTGATGCAGGAACAGTTATATTATCAAGTTTTGGATATAATGGTGGATATGGAAATTATGTTATAATAAGTCATGGAAATGGTATAACTACAAGATATGCTCATTGTAGTAATTTATATGTATCAGTTGGTCAAAGTGTTTCAAAAGGACAAACTATAGCAGCTGTTGGTTCAACTGGTGCATCAACTGGAAACCATTGTCATTTTGAAGTAAGAATAGATGGTGAGAGTAAAAATCCATTAAATTATTTATAAAAGGAGCAGAGCATACTGCTTCTTTTTTTATACAGAAAAATCAATTTTGATAATTATTAATAAAATTAGTAGTTTTGCATAAAATTATTAAGAAAAGATGGAGGTAACATTTTGAATAATAAAAAAGAAAATACAAAAGAAAACAAGAAAGACTGTAAAGGAGTTGTAAAAATAATTATTGCAGTAGTTTTAACAGCAGTAATTACATATTTTGCAACAATTAATATTACATTAAAATCATACCTAAATTCATCTAATACAGCGTATTTAGCAACAAAGTTAAGCTTAATAAAAAATAAATTAAATAAAGAATCAATATATGATTTAAATGAAGATAAAATGATTGAAAGTGCGTTAAAGGGATATGTAGCAGGAATTGATGACAAATATACTCAATATTTAACTAAAGAAGAAATGGATGAATTGTTGGAAGATACAACTGGTAGCTATGTTGGAATTGGTGTATATATGGCAGATAACACTGCAGATAATACAATTTTAATAATTGGTGTTATAGAAGGTTCTGTTGCAGAACAAGCAGGTATAAAATCTGGTGATATAATAAAAAAAGTTGATGATGTTGAATACACAGGTGAGCAATTAGATGCAGTTTCTAGTAAAGTAAAAGGTGAAGAAGGAACTAATGTAAAAATAACAATTCTTAGAGATAATGAAGAAAAAGAGTTCAATATTACTAGAAGTAGTATAAAATTAAAAACTGTATCATCAAAAATGTTGGAAAATAATAAGGGATATATAAAGATTTCATCATTTAATGATGGTACTGCTAAAGAATTTAAAGAAGCATATGACAAACTAAAATCAGATAATCCAACAGGCCTTATAATAGATTTAAGAAATAATGGTGGAGGTCTAGTTAGTGAATCTTTGGACATTGCAGAAACAATGGTTGAAAAAGGAAAGACATTACTTATAACTTCAAACAAAGATAAGAAAGAAGAAATAAGAAAATCAACTCAAAATCCAATAATTGATATTCCTGTTGTTGTTTTAATAAATCAAAATACTGCAAGTGCATCTGAAATTTTAGCTGGAATATTAAAAAATGATTGTAATTATAAAATAATAGGAACAAAATCATATGGAAAAGGTGTAATACAAACAGTATATAATTTTTCAGATGGATCTGGATTGAAAGTGACAACTGAAGAATATTTTACACCAAACCATGATAAAATTAATAAAGTTGGAATAGCACCAGATACAGAAGTAAAATTAGATTCAGAGTGGGAAAATATTTCAAATATCCCATATGAAAATGATACACAACTACAAGAAGCAGTTGAAGAACTTAAATAGTAAAAAATAGAGCAAATGTATAAAAATTGCTCTATTTTTTATTGGGTTAAATCATTAATTTTATCACAAAAAATAGAGCATATCAATAAAAAAATACGAAAAAATAAAAAAAGTATATTTTTTGAAAAATGGCGTAATATATACTTGAAAACTACCTTTTTTTGGTATACAATGGGAAAGGTTTAAGAAAAAAACTTAAGCATTTTAAAGATGTTAAAATACATCGGATTGGAGGAATTTTTTTATGTCAGTAAAAGTAGCTATTAATGGATTTGGACGTATAGGACGTCTTGCATTTAGACAAATGTTTGGAGCAGAGGGGTATGAAATCGTTGCTATAAACGATTTAACAAGTCCTAAAATGTTAGCTCATTTATTAAAATATGATTCAGCACAAGGTAGATATGAAAAAGCTGATACAGTTGTAGCAGGAGAAGATTCTATAACTGTAGACGGAAAAGAAATAAAAATATATGCAAAACCAAATGCAGCAGAACTTCCATGGGGAGAAATTGGTGTAGATGTAGTATTAGAATGTACAGGATTCTATACATCTAAAGAAAAAGCACAAGCACATATTGATGCAGGAGCTAAAAAAGTTGTTATTTCTGCACCAGCAGGAAAAGATTTACCAACAGTAGTATTTGGTGTAAACGAAAATGTATTAACACCAGATGATAAAATAATTTCAGCAGCATCTTGCACAACAAACTGCTTAGCACCAATGGCAAATGCATTAAATAAATATGCACCAATTCAATCAGGTATAATGTCAACAATACATGCATACACTGGTGACCAAATGGTTCTTGATGGACCACACAGAAAAGGTGATTTAAGAAGAGCTCGTGCAGCAGCTGTAAATATAGTTCCTAACTCAACAGGAGCAGCTAAAGCTATAGGATTAGTTATTCCAGAATTAAATGGAAAATTAATTGGTTCAGCTCAAAGAGTTCCAGTTCCAACAGGATCTACAACAATATTAACGGCAGTTGTTAAAGGAAAAGATATAACTGTAGAAGGAATAAATGCAGCAATGAAAGCAGCATCAAACCAATCTTTCGGTTATACAGAAGAATTATTAGTATCTTCAGATATAGTAGGAATTAGATATGGTTCATTATTTGATGCAACACAAACAATGGTTGCACAAATAGCAGAAGATTTATATCAAGTTCAAGTTGTATCATGGTATGATAACGAAAATTCATATACAAGCCAAATGGTAAGAACAATAAAATATTTTGCTGAATTAGGATAATATTAAAATGTAGTAATAAGACAAAGCCGTTTTCAGCTTTGTCTTATTGATGCTAAAGAAGGAGGATAAACATGAGTAAAAAAACAGTTAGAGATATTGACTTAAAAGATAAAAAGGTATTTGTAAGATGTGACTTTAATGTTCCATTAGATGACGATGGAAACATAACAGATAATAGAAGAATTGTAGGGGCATTACCAACAATTAAATATTTATTAGAAAATAATTGCAAAATTATTTTATGCTCTCATCTTGGAAGACCAAAGGGAGAAGTTAAACCAGAATTTTCATTAGCACCTGTTGCAAAAGAGCTATCTAAATTATTAGGTAAAGAAGTTAAACTTGCAAAAGATGTTGTTGGTGAAAGTGCAAAAGAGTTAACTTTAAACATGAAAAATGGAGATATCGTATTATTAGAAAATGTTAGATTTGATCCAAGAGAAGAAAAAAATGATCCAGAATTTTCAAAAGAACTAGCATCAATGGCAGAAATATTTGTAAATGACGCATTTGGAACAGCACATAGAGCACATAGTTCAACAGCAGGAATTGCTGAATATTTACCAGCTGTATCAGGATTTTTAATTGAAAAAGAGCTTAAATTTTTAGGTTCAGCATTAGAAAATCCAGAAAGACCATTTGTAGCAATATTAGGAGGTAAAAAAGTTTCTGACAAAATAGGTGTTATAAATAGTTTATTAGAAAAAGTTGATACTTTAATAATTGGTGGAGCAATGGCATACACATTCTTTAAAGCACAAGGATATGGTGTTGGAGATTCAATATGTGAATTAGATAAACTGGATTTAGCAAATGAATTAATGGAAAAAGCAAAACAAAAAGGTGTTAAATTAATGTTACCAACTGATACAAAAGTAGGAAAAGAATTTGCTCCTGATACAGAAAGTAAAATAGTTTCTTGCAAAGAAATGCCAGATGGTTGGCAAGGATTTGATATAGGAACAGATACAATTAAAGCATATGTAGAAGAAGTTAAAAAGGCTAAAACTGTAATATGGAATGGACCTCTTGGTTTATCTGAGTTTAAACAATTTGCAGCTGGAACAGATACAATGGCAGAAACTTTAGCAAATTTAACAGACTGCACAACAATAATAGGTGGAGGAGATTCTGCAGCTGCAGTTGAAAGAGCTGGATTATCTGATAAATTTACTCATATATCAACAGGTGGAGGAGCTTCACTTGAGTTCTTAGAAGGAAAAAAATTACCAGGAATAGAATGTTTACAAGATAAATAAACAAATGAAAAATAGAAGTAAAAGGAGAAATGAAAAATGGAAAATTTAGAGTTTGAAAGTATTAATAATTTTAGAATTGCATCATCAGTAGATAGCATAGTAGGAAATATAGAGTCATCTAAAACTTCGACAATAGAAAAAGATGTTGGATATGATGATGATTATATAGTACAATCAAAAACTACTAGTTTTATGTGGATAGGAACAATCATATTATCATTTTTTATTTGGATTATTTGTATAATTTCATTGATCTTGAATTGTGTTAGAAAAAATGTTGGAAAAGCAATATTTTCAGGAATTGGAATTGCAGTCCCTATAATATCAATGATTATATCAACAATTGGTCGTACGTTAGTTTTGGTTGAAGAAGAAACAGAACTAGGTATGTTCTTAGGTATCTTAGCAATAGTTTTAGAAATTATCGTAGGAATAATATCTTTTATATTCTTATTTTCAAAAGATAAGAGAAAAATGTAAATCTAATAGGAGGTTATAAATATGAGAAAGAAAGTTATAGCAGGTAACTGGAAAATGAATATGCTTCCAAATGAAGCAATAAGTATGATTACAGAGCTAGAGCCTCTTGTAAAAGATACAAAAAATGAAGTTATATTATGTGTACCATACACAGATTTATTTTATGCATTATTAACAGCACAAAATACAAATATAAAAATAGGTGCACAAAATATGCATTGGGAAGAAAAAGGAGCATATACTGGAGAAGTTTCTGGTCAAATGCTAAAATCTATTGGTGTTGAATATGTTATAATTGGTCATTCAGAAAGAAGACAATATTTTGCAGAAACAGATGAAACTGTTAATAAAAAAATAAAATCGGCTTTTGCAAATGGATTAAAACCAATCATATGTGTTGGTGAAACTTTAGAGCAAAGAGAAGCTGGAAAAACAGAAGAAATAATTACAAATCAAACAAAACTTGCTTTAGAGGGATTGACAAATGATCAAGTTAAAAATACAATAGTAGCATATGAGCCAATTTGGGCTATTGGAACAGGAAAAACTGCAACATCAGAAGATGCCAATAATAGTATAAAAGCAATTAGAAATAAAATTGCTGAAATTTATGGTAGTGATGTAGCAGACCAAGTAATAATTCAATATGGAGGAAGTGTTAAATCTTCAAATGCCAAAGAATTATTTAGCACATCAGATATTGATGGAGGCCTAGTTGGAGGAGCAAGTTTAAAAGCAGAAGAATTCAGCAAAATTGTTAATTACGATAAATAATCTTGCTAAAATTTATGAATGTGTATAAAAGGATGGTATAAAAAATGGAGAAAAAAACAACAATGCTAATGATATTAGATGGATTTGGTATTAATGAAAACGAAAACGGAAATGCAGTAAAATTAGCAAATACACCTAATATAGATAAACTAATGAAAACATGTCCAACTACAGAAATATATACTAGTGGACTAAAAGTAGGTTTACCTGAAGGACAAATGGGTAATTCAGAAGTAGGACATACAAATATTGGAGCTGGAAGAATTGTTTATCAAGAGCTAACAAGAATAACAAAATCAATAGAAGATGGAGATTTTTTCAGTATTCCAGAGTTTATTGAGGCAATAGAAAACTGTAAGAAAAATAATTCAAAATTACACATAATGGGATTATTATCAGATGGTGGAGTACACAGCCATATGCGTCATCTTTTTGGATTATTAGAGCTAGCAAAAAGAAAAGACTTTGAAGAAGTGTATGTTCATTGTTTCTTAGATGGAAGAGATACACCACCTGCATCAGCAGAAGGTTATATAATGAAATTACAAGAAAAAATGAAAGAAAAAGGTGTTGGTAAAATAGCTTCAATTTCTGGAAGATTTTATAGCATGGATAGAGATAAAAGATGGAATAGAATCCAAAAAACATATGATGCTATGGTAAATGGAATTGGTGAAAAATCAGCATCTCCTATTACTGCAATTGAAAGTTCATATCAAAAAGAAATTTTTGATGAATTTGTTGAACCAACGGTAATATGCAATGGTGACAAACCAGTAGCAACAATTTCAAAGAATGACTCTGTAATATTCTTTAACTTTAGACCAGATAGAGCTAGAGAAATAACAAGAACTTTAGTTGATACAAATTTTGAAGATTTTGAAACTAAAAAAGATTTAAATTTATTCTTTGTTTGTATGACACAATATGATGAAACAATGCCAAATGTTAAAGTTGCATTTAAACCAACAACACTAGTTAATACATTTGGAGAATATATAAGTGATAAAGGAATGACTCAATTACGTATTGCAGAAACAGAAAAATATGCACATGTTACATTTTTCTTTAACGGAGGAAATGAAAAACAATATAAAGGTGAAGATAGAATATTAGTTCCATCACCAAAAGTTGAAACATATGATATGCAACCAGAAATGAGTGCACCAGAGGTTACTGAAAAAGTATTAGATGCAATAAATTCAAGAAAATATGATGTAATAATATTAAATTATGCTAACCCAGATATGGTAGGTCATACAGGTAACCTAGATGCTGCAATAAAAGCAATTGAGGAAATTGATAAAGATGTAGGTAAAGTTGTAGAAGCAATAAGAGCAAATGAAGGTGTTCTTTTAATAACAGCAGACCACGGTAATTCAGAGCAAATGGTTGATTATACAACAGGAGAACCACAAACATCACATACAACAAATCCTGTACCATTAATACTTGTTGGAATGGAAACAGCAAAATTAAAATCAGGAAAATTAGCTGATTTAGCACCAACAATGTTAGACATAATGGGTCTTGAAAAACCAGCTGAAATGACAGGTGAAAGTATTATAATAAAATAATAAAAATATATAGTATAATTAAAAAACTGAAAGGAGCAAAATAAAATGATTTATACAAACGAATTAGAAAATATGTGCCCAGTGGCAAAAGGAGTAGACCATGGTCCAGCTCCAATTCCAGAAGAAGGAAAATGGGTAAAAGCAAAAGATATTAAAGATATATCAGGATTTACACATGGTATTGGATGGTGTGCACCTCAACAAGGAGCATGTAAATTAACATTAAATGTAAAAGAAGGTATAATTCAAGAAGCATTAGTAGAAACAGTAGGATGTTCAGGAATGACTCATTCAGCAGCTATGGCTGGTGAAATATTAGTTGGAAAAACAATATTAGAAGCATTAAACACTGACTTAGTATGTGATGCAATAAATACTGCTATGAGAGAATTATTCTTACAAATAGTATATGGTAGAACACAATCTGCATTTTCAGAAGGTGGTTTAGCTGTAGGTGCAGGACTAGAAGACTTAGGAAAAGGACATGTAAGTCAAGTTGGAACAATTTATTCAAGTAAATTAAAAGGCCCAAGATACTTACAATTAACAGAAGGATATATAGTAGAATTAGGATTAGATAAAGATGACCAAATTATAGGATACAAATATGTTCATATGGGAAAAATGATGGACAATATTAAAGCTGGAATGGATCCTATGACAGCAATTGAAAAAGCTTCTGGTACATACGGAAGATTTGATGAAGCTGTTAAGAAAATAGATCCACGTAAAGAATAAAATTTTAATTAGACATGTTTGTAAAATATATATAAAATAGGAGGAAATTTAAATGGCAGTAACATTTGAAAATTATGAAAGAAGAATAGATCAAATCAAACCAGTAATGGAAAAGTATGGTATAAAAGATTTTGAAGATGCATTAAAAATTTGTACAGACAAAGGATTTAATCCATATGAAATAACAAAAGGAGTTCAAACAATTTGTTTTGAGAATGCAGCTTGGGCATATACTTTAGGTGCAGCTATAGCTGTAAAAAAAGGATGCACAAAAGCAGCAGATGCAGCAACAGCTATAGGGGAAGGTTTACAAGCTTTTTGTATTCCAGGTTCAGTTGCTGATGACAGAAAAGTTGGTTTAGGACATGGTAATTTAGCTTCAATGCTATTATCAGAAGATACAAAATGTTTTGCATTTTTAGCAGGACACGAATCATTTGCAGCAGCAGAAGGTGCTATAGGTATAGCAAAATCTGCTAATAAAGTTAGAAAAGAGCCTTTAAGAGTTATTTTAAATGGTTTAGGAAAAGATGCAGCACAAATAATCTCAAGAATTAACGGATTTACATATGTAAAAACAGACTTTGATTTCTTTACAGGAAAAG
>OBKV01000103.1_pt1 | contig 90876 bp, 87 predicted proteins | sample 1517301 | NCBI WGS metagenome assembly OBKV01 (sample SAMN04571685, study PRJEB22368) | human gut metagenome | biome: human gut; material: stool | host: Homo sapiens | place: Luxembourg | collected 2012-06-29 | reverse complement strand
GAATGGGGTAGGGGAGTGATCTGGTATAACCTAACAGAACTTTAACAGCCAAATTCAAACAAAGTTCTATACATGTGAAGCTACACATGACTTACGGTAACGGTGGTTCTATTGTTGTTGAAGATTTCTATATTGCAGCAGAAAAGCCGCTGCCATTCGATGTAAGAGTCACTGTGAATCAGGATGTGATAGAGTATGATGACAGAGAAAACCCACCAATCTATAATACTTATACAGTGTCTGAAAGTGTAACACTCAATGCCGGTTCAACGACTTCAGAACATAATAAATTAGATTCCGGAACATCCGGAGTGGATCAGTTAGGCTCTTTTTGGACATATATAGTGATTAATGGAAAAACGTATGAACCATTCAAAAATACCATTACTTATACATACAATGGCATAACTTATATATTCGAATAATATATTTGATACAAAAGAAAGGCTTTTTCCCATCATTGAGAAGAAGCCTTTCTTATATCCAACATTTATTTTATTCTTCACATATATAATTATATTGAGAATCGGAGAAATTATCGAAATCTATCCAGGCAGAGGATATAGTCAATAAAATGGCATCACTTGGCATGCCCGGTTCTAATGTACCGTACACATCTGGAACAAATGAGAACTCCCATTCAGATGCTCCCATATTCAAAGTCTTAGTCCAAACTCTACTGTCAAAATAATCTGTAGGTGGCTGACTGGGTGCATGTGGATCATCATAATATGTGAAAGTTCCTTGTGCGCTGTATGATATTGTAATAGGGGATGCTATTGGATAGTCAGCAGATACTTCTACTGTAATACGAAGACCAGGCCCTAAGGTAAACCGAGCGCTGATTATATTATCCCTAATCTTTTGTTCAAATTTGGCTGTTAAAGTTCTGTTAGAACTAATACAGCCCTATCCAGTCCTTTTTTTGAGTATCCATCGGTTCTAATACAATTTTTCAAGGGTTTCCACGCAGGCTGTATGTTGTTTCATGTAGAACATACACTTTCTTATATTTCTATGTACTGCAAGTTATTTAATAATACCCGTAACCGTGGATTACCGTCTTTTGGCTGACAGGAGTGTCAGCCAACTGTTTTGTTTGTTTGCTTCTATACTTTAAAAGTGTGGAAGTGTAAAAATGTTTCTATCCCATGCTTATTTGTGAACATTTTAAAAGCTATGGCATGGGCCAGTTAATAGATAGTACTTTCCCGGTGCGTGAGCATAGGGAAAGTTTTTCAGAAATTAAACAATAAGTATATATGAGTAAATTGAAATTAGTTTTTATGTTATTGTTCCTGGTGGTAAGCACTAATGGTTACAGCCAGTTTTACTCGGTCCGTACTAATGTCATCGGTCTCGCTACCGGCAACATTAATGCCGAGTTTGCTATGACTTTGAATAAGAAATTTTCTGTTCACTGTCCTATTCAGTACAATCCTTTTGTATTCAGCAGAAGTAACAATACCAAGTTCCAGAACTTAACAATCATGCCTTGTGGCCGGTATTGGTTTCGTGAAAGTTTTCGTGACTCTTTTGTCGGTTTGTCTGTAATTGGCAGCAGGTATAACATCAGTAACATTTGGGACAGTTACCGGTATGACGGTTACGGAGCTGGAGCCGGCCTTTCTTTTGGATGGACTTATCCAATGGCGCCACGTTGGAATTTTGAATGGGAAGTCGGCGTAGCCGGCTTATGGACAAGTTATGACAAATTCGTCCATAATAAAGGCGGATACAAGTTTGGGCATGAATACAAATGGTACGTGATACCTCATAAGATTGCAGTAAACTTAGTATATCTATTCTGACAAATAGGGAAAGGAGAAGACAATGCTATACTTCGTACAAACTTTCAATACTTATTCGCCAAAAAACCGGGCCTGTAAGAAGCTTATTGATTTCGTCCAAAAGTTCGAGCGTGTTTTGGTAAAGGATGAAGTGTCTCTGGATGCTCTCAAAGAGGAAATACGCATCAAGATAGATGGAATCAATGCGGAGCATCCAAAACTGAAAAAAATCCGCTTTTCTGCCAGCAATATAGGAGGTAGGGTACAGAGGATTGATGCCTCTGTTGATAATATGGGGTGTTCGGACTACGTTTTCTTTATGGATATTTGCCGGGTACGTAGTATCTACCAATTCTCAGAACGGGCAGCCACTGCAAAAAAGGAAATTGTAACTCCAGGTATATGCCGTGTCTGCGGATGTACGGAAAATGATCCATGTTTTCATCCAGACTATGGAACGTGCTGGTGGGGCGATGATGGACATACAATCTGCTCCCATTGTGCCGATTCAAACATAAAAGATGATTCGGCAACGGAACATTGTATTAATTCAAAAAGATGTCATGAGTGATATAGATGTATCTGTTTATTCACTCTGTCAGTACTGATTATCATTGTATTAGTAATCATATTTTTTTAAGATTATAGAAAATGGTTGTGACTATAACTGCTTTTCTGTTGATAGGCTTATGCGTGACAGTAAGCATTATCCGGGCCCAAGAGATAGATCCTGCCTATGAGGAATTTTAGTGTATTAACCTTCAAAAATGAATAGTTATGTTTTTATCACAAGTAATTGGTAATCTGGGTGCAGATGCATCTATCCAAACAGGGGAGAATGACAAAAAGTATGTGACATTTAGTGTTGCACATTCTGAGTTAGGAAAAGATTCTAACGGTAATTCTGTAGAACGACCGGTATGGATTAATGTTAGTTGGAGCAACTACTCTGACCGGATACTTGCCTATTTAAAAAAAGGGACGAAAGTATTCGTGAATGGTCGTACTAAGGTAAAAGTATATACAGATAACAATGGAGAACCTCAGCCTGGAATAGTTCTTTATGCTATTGATGTAGTCCTTTGTGGTGCCCGTGCTGATAATGCAAGTAATGTCTAATGAGTTATGGTTATTCTTCTTGACTTTTTAAGGGACTGATAGACTATGACAGAACAAGAGAAAGAGTTAATCGAGTATTTTAAAAGTGTGTGGTTACGTACCAGAACCGGAATAGTCATACTGGTCTGTTGTATGACTTTACTTTGGTTTTTGTACTAGACATTATCTTTCATACAGTATTAAGTTGTAATTGACTGACATATAAAATGATTAATAGAAAGAAAACATTATTATTGGCGACGCTATCTCTGCTACTTTCGTGCAGTGCCCCTATTGTATCAGTATTGGAACAAGATAATCAACGCGTGCGGTTAAGTCAGGTACAGCGTAAAAAAAACAAGGGAAGGAAGCCTGTGATAGATACGTCACAGGTGTATAGCAAGGAGACAGAGAAGAAATTTCGTGAGAAGTATACGGAATATGAAAAGGATGAGAACGGTGAGGATATTATGAGTGTCTCTTTAGCAGATGTGAATATTGTGGCCAAAAGTAAGAATGTTCCGGAACGTGCAGGAAAGATAACACTGGATTTTAAAGTGGATGTTCCGGCCAGTCTTATTAATAATAAATGGCAAATACAGTTGACGCCGATTGCAGACAAAAACGGTAATAAAATCCAATTTGATAAAATATTAATCTCAGGTGCACAGTTTCTCAGGCAACAGGAAAGAGGTTATCAGATGTATCAGAATTTTATCAGTTCGATTATTCCGGACAGCGCATATATGCAGTACCTATTTGACTCAAAAGGATACCGAAAAGCATTATTTGAAATTGAGGAGCAATTTTATTATTCCTGGCAGAAAGAACTTCTGTCACAATCCCGCTTTGTAGACTGGCGTAATGTACGTAATAAACGCAACTTGCTGTTTAACGGTTTGATGGAGAGAAACCGTTCTACTATCAATTCATCAAGCTGGAAAAAAAAACTTCCTGCGTTTTGGTTAGAAAGAGATATTGCTAATGTACCAGGCTATTGGAACAATTTTCTCTCACCTGGTTATCAGCTGGAACAGAAAAGCATTACGACTGAAGATTCTATTGAGATTTCCAAACGCTACTTCGATTACAAGCGGATGGCCGAGAACGAACGGAAAAAAGCTTTGGTTGATGAAAAGCGTGAAGAATATATCCGTTTCCCAAAATCACCATGCAAACTTGATACAGTAATTCAAAACGGAGATAAGTTTGAATATTATTATTCACAAGTTGTCGAAGCAAATGAGAATATTCGAAAAATAGACGTTACCATTGACGGTGAGGTAATAGCTCTGGATGAGAGCCGTTATCAACTACCGCCAGGTGATACACTGACCTATTATATATCAAGTATGGTACAGTTTTTGGATCGCAATCCAAGATACAAACGGATTATCATCTCGCGACATGCACAGGCAAATACTACTGCTCTGATTAATTATAAAACCGGTTCTACCCGTTTTGATGAACAAATAGGGAATAACAAGGAAGAGATTGATAAGGTATTGGATGCGCTGTATAAACTGACTTATACAGGTGAATTGGTACTAGATAGCGTGAACATGATTGCAACCTCCTCTCCTGAAGGCCCGGAGCAGATGAATAAACATCTGGCTATGCAACGTGCGAAAGAGCTGAAAAGGTATCTTCTCACGAGGACAGATGACAGTGAAGGAATTTCTCTTTTCCAAGACCGTACAATTGGTGAGGACTGGGCGAAATTGGCATCTCTTATCCAGGATGACGAAAATATTATAAACCATTCAGAGATATTGAATTCAATAGCCGGCATCAAGAATAATGATGCAAAGGAAATAGCCTTACGTAAGTTTAAGGAGTATGCCTATATTCGCAAAGAACTCTATCCAAAATTGCGTGCAGTTAATTTTGAGTTTCACCTTCATCGGCGTGAAATGGTAAAAGACACTATCCATACGACAGTGGTTGATACAGTTTACATGGATGCAATTAAACTGCTGGAGAATCGCCAATACAAGGCTGCATTATCTGTTCTGAGCGAATATAACGATCAGAATACAGCAGTTTGCCTTATGAGCTTGGGATATGACCGTCCGGCTATTGAGATATTGTCCGCTCTACAACCTAATGAGGATATTCTATACCTATTGGCAATACTTTATGCACGAGAAAACCGTCCGTCAGATGCTATCAAGGCTTTAAAGGCTTCGTGTGAACGTGACCCTGGAAAATGGTATCGCGGCCAGCTTGATCCTGAAATCAGCAAATTAATAAATGACTATAATTTAAATTTTGAGCAATGAGAACAAAGAAAATCTTTGCATCCGTATGTATGCTCTCAGTAGTTGTCTTTTTTAGTTCCTGTGACTGGCTCTTTTCCGAGAACTATGGAACTAAAGGCTTTCTGAGTGCAACACTGTCGGATAACGGAGCTTTACCTGCAACACCTGAAGAAATACAGGTGAGGTATTATAACAATTATTCCAATGAGGAATATACAGAGAAGCTGGGCGAATCGGACTGTTTCGCTTCTGACGGTAACTTTCTGAGCCGTATCAGGACCGGTGAATACCGCTTTCTGGCATACAGCACCTTTAATAATAAGGTACGTCACTCTTCGGATATTACCCAAATAGAGATTTATGCCGATACGGTTAATTCGGAGAAGTATGGCATACCTGTATATGCTAATAAATTACGGCCGGTACATATGGCATCCGAGTCTGGATTTATCTTTCCGGAAGATACGACTTACCGTACTTTCACTCTTGTTCCAATGGTACAGAAGATTGTGATAAACATCACTTTGAAAGGTATGTCCGCAGAGCATAAGATAGAAACTCTGGAAGCAATGCTTTCCGGAGTTATCACAGGCCGGAAAATCTATACCAACCAACCTATTGCCGAGTATGCCGGGCTTATTTTCCCAATCTTTACAGAAACCGACACACAATATGAATATACCTCGGAATCCTATGTGTTTGGGGTTTCTAATGCAGTTCAGAATACATTACGTGTTGAATGTGTCGGTGATACTTTCACCCAATATTCACAAATTGATCTGTCTACAGTTCTGAAGGATTTTAATGCGGACGGCATTGTCATTGATGTAACAATTGAAATAGGAGAGAATATGCAGATGGATAATATTTACATTTCTTCCTGGAAAGATATAGAACAAGACGATATCAACTTTAACAATTAATTATTTATGGAAAAGAAAACTTTATTGGTAGCTTTTATGCTGCTAGCAGTTGCATTTACATCTTGCAATAATGAGAGTGAATCAGTTGCAGTATCTAATGGTGAACTGAATATTACTGCTCGTATCGAAGGGTCTACATCTACCCGGGCAGAGAAATTCGATTGGGAGGAGAACGACCAATTGGGTGTATTTGTTTGCAACGGTACGATTGAACAGCCATATTTAGGCAATGCAGACCGTTATACAAATGTTTTATTTAAACATAATGGCAAGGGCTTTTTTGCTCAAAATGTCTATTTGGATGAAAATCCGGCAGAAATATTTGCTTATTTCCCCTATTCACAATCAGGAACTGTTGGTTCTGCTATTCCGGTAGAGTCAACTTCCCAAACGGACTACCTTTATGGTCATAGTGAGACACCTGCTTCAATTACACAGAAGAAAGTTGTGATAGAGATGAAGCATGCTCTTTCACAAGTCGTTTTTAAGCTGAGAAAGGCTTCCACATATAATGAGGGTACAGGTATCCTTCAGGCTTTGACAATTGAAAATAACGATGCCAATAATGTATTCAAGACTACCGGAACCCTTGACTTGAGTACTGGGAGTATAACCGGTACATCTACGGATGGTGTGCTTACTCTTATGCCGGGAAGTACTTTGTTACTTACCGAGGAGTACCAGAATGTAAGCAGTATCTGTCTGCCCGTAACTGCCACTGAGGGAAAGAATATCAAAGCAGTGTTTACAATCGATGATCGTCAATTCAGATATGAGTTTCCGGTAGGAACTACATGGTCTCCCGGATATAGAAATATCTATACCTTGACTGTGACAAACAGTTCCGTGGATATAGGTGGTGATGGATCAGGCGATGGAACATCTGATGAAGGTATCACTATTGAACCGTGGGCTGACAATAAAGACTCTGATATTTCTTTAGTACCTATCCTTTAACACAGTATTATGAGATATTTGTTAATCATATTGCTTGGTATTCTCACGTATTCTTGTCTTGAAGAAGAGGAGCGTGGTAGCATGGCGGCCAGTAATGTGTCATTTACTCTGCTCCCTAGTACAAGGGCCAATGAGCTTATTGATTTTGAAGAAGGTGATGCTGTCGGTGTTTATGTCGTAGATAGGACGAATAATTCGACTCTTAAGCCAGCCGGAAATTATGCGGATAACAAGAAATACGTTTGGGACAGTGAGAAAAAAGCTTTCATGGCATCAGACAATGATAATTTGATTTTCAACTCTCCTGACAGGCAGTTGGACTTCTATGTCTATTTTCCCTATAAGTCTCAAGTAGTGGATGCAACTTCCATGCCGCATGTCATTACTGGAGACAGTAAGACTGACGATTTTCTCTTTGCGATCAATGACGAACACACGGGGAAAAAGAATATACCTCTAAACTTTCACCATCTGCTGTCAAAGGTGAATGTGATGTACACTTCTTTAGAGAATCAGGATCAAACGGCCATGACTATTCGTACCTACACCGATACAAAGGTTAATCTTGCTACAGGTGTATTGAATACTACCGCCAATCGTCGTATAGACCTTCCGTTGGAAAAAGTTTCGGGAGATACATATGTGTCATTTACAGGACTGATACCACCACAAAAATTCGATACTGGTGAACAGTTCTGCATGTTGTCATATATAGATTTAGGTACTGCCTATCCTTTTTCATTTGCAGAACAGCGTACATTTGTTTCCGGGGAAACAAATGAGGTTAAATTCATGCCTAAGGAATTGACTTACAACTTTTTTGTCACTCCTGTTTCTTTGTCTTTTGCCGCTTTGGATGATGTCGGCCAGTCTTTTGTTGTCACATCAGAGAAAAGCAATGCTATCAATGGTGCAATATTACCAAATTCTACAGTCTCTCAACCGTACAGTTTGAGCAGTAAGCCTGACTGGGTGAATATAGCCGGCAGTGAGGTTACTGTTACAGAAAATCGTGGGGCTGAACGTTCCGGTGAAATTGTATTTCTGCAATCCGAGTCCAATCTTACAGCTAAGATAGCGGTTCATCAGACCGCCGGAGTAATGACCAATGACTATGTATTTACTTTTGGCGATGGCAGTATGAACAAATCATGGGCGAATATATCTGCGTCTGGTGCGTCAAACAGTTATACAATAATCTCGACTAAGCAAGTATATATCAACGGAACTCTAGACCATACCGAATATCCCGGTTATTCTTCGTCTGCGAATGTAAATTGGGCGTCTGCATCTGGAAGTTCTATTTCTGTTTCGGAAAATAACAGTACTACGCCTCGTGGCGGTGTGATGACTTTCAGACAAAATGAATCAGGTAAGACCATTCAGGTAACGTTGCTTCAGATGAAGAAAAGTTCAGTAGATATTAACTAAACACTAATTGAAATGAGAAAATTACTATGTTTTTTCTTCCTAAGCAGTCTTATTCTGGTGTCATGCAGCAAGGACAGCAATAATGAACCGGCTGAAAGGGAAGAAATGAAGATGAGTATCAGCTCATGTCACGTGGTAAAGAATGATAATAGCCAGTCGGAGAACTTTGCTTCTCCGATTGGTCTGTATCTTCTTTCAGAGGATAACCAGCCTTATGATAACATATCGTATCAAAATTCGGCTAGTTTGGTTGGCGGACAATGGAAAATTGCAGTTCCCGTTTATGTGGAAAAGCCCGGTAAGGTGTATTCTTATTATCCTTATCACTCAGGAGATAACCCCGAAGCTTTGGTTATAAATATGGTAAATCAGGTCGATTTATTGTATAGCAAGACTGTTGCAAATATAGCTCCTGGTTCTTCTTCCCTATCTGTAAAACTTCATCATGCGCTTTCACAGATTATGGTGGCGGTAGAAAATGAAGAGGTTTCATCCTTATCGTTGCCTTCTCCTATAACGGGATTATTCAATGTGTGTACCGGTTTTTTCACTGACCAGATGATGGGTGTAGCAAATGCGGATTCCGATAATTTACTGATTATACCCCATCTTCCGGCTTCAAATACAGAAATGACAATTCATTTGAAGAATGCTTCCAGTTATCAGTATTCTCTTGCTGGTATGGACTTTAAACCAGGTGAGACCTATATTTTCAAATTTAAACTCAATGCTAACCGCGAAACGCTTGAAGTAACCTCATTCTCTGTGGAGGATTGGGTTATTCATGAAAATCATGTTGATTATTTAAGGTGATTATGAAAAAGAAATTGATATTATTAGTTCTGATACTTCAAGTGTCGGAAATGCTTTCTGCACAGACTGTCAATGCCCGGACAGATCTGAATAACATATTGACAAATTACATCCTTCCTGTTGCGGGTCTCCTGCTTTTCATCGGCTTTGTAATTTTAGTAATAGCCAATCTTGATTCCATAAGAGGGAAGAATGGTGCAAGTGCTGAAGAAGGCTGGATGAATGTTGGAAAAGGTACGGCATTTATTTTCGTTATTCTAACTTTACTTGGCGCGATTGCCAATAAGTTGGCAAGCATGAACTTTCAGATATAGTATGGATACGTGTAAAGTATACATGGGGTTGGATGATAAACTGAAAATAAGAGGACTGAATAGTGAATATTTTACTATATATCTTGCTTGTCTGGTGGGTTTTCTCCTCTTTGCAGCTTTGTCTGTCCTTTCCGCACTAAATGGTAGTATTTCAGCTTGCGTTGAGATACTACTTGAAGTTGCTGCTCTTTTTGTGATATATACATATTTCCATAGGAAAAGCAACCGTCCAAAGATGCCGAAGAAAACAAATACCCTTACGATCTCAAATCGTGGCATATATAGAATATTGTATAAATAATAGTCGAATATGGATAATGCTGTTTTTTACCCTATATGTGATATTATACCTGATGATGAAGGTCATGGGATGATTATTGGAAATAATGGAAGCCTGACTTATGCTGTCCGTCTTTCTTTTCCTGAAGTATATTCACTTTATAAAGACGAGATAGAACGGTTTCATGCCGTTTATATGCAGGCTTTTTCCCATATGCCGCATAATTCCTATGTGCATAAACAGGATGTCTATCGCCGTATGCAGTACCATTCTTCTTGCGTAGGAACGTCTTATCTGTCAAAGAGCGATGCTGAACACTTTTCTGGAAGGGAATATATACAGCATACATGTGTGCTTGCCTTTACCCTTTCTGGTCTTTCTTCTCTCTCAAAAGCCTATGAGGAGAACTGCTTTTCTTATAAAGAAGCCCTGACGGAAGCTGATGCCGAACGTTTGGATGATTTTCTTTCTGCTGTACAATTTGCATTGAATAACCTTGCTTCCTTACATTTGGAAATATCAAGCTTCTCTGTAGATGCTTTAAGAGGATATGTTTTTTCTACTGTCAATTTTTATGAGACCGAAGGCGTCAAGGATATTCATTTCGGGAAAGAGATTACTGCCGGTAAGTACACAGCTCACATGTATGCATTAACGGATGCGGAGTTTTTCTCTGCTGGTGTTTATCCGGTATATGATAAGGATAATACGGTCAGCCTTGATAGGTCAGAACTGTACATGTCTCCGGCAGAGGTGTTTGGTGGAATTCATCTTCAACATAACCATGTGTATAACCAAATACTGTATTTTTACTCTGATAAACTGCTGAAAGAAAGGCTAAGAAAGAATTTGGATGATCATATCAGAAACAGAGGGTTTGACAGAGTAAATCTTCCTGGAAAAATAGAGGCATTAAAAGGACTTGCAGATGAGATAAATAGGAACAAGGACATTCTTTGTTATGCCCATTTTTCTGTCATGCTGTGGGATGAAGATACCGATCGGCTGGATATGGCCGATAAGGATCTCCGATCTGCTTTTGATATTAATAATATAAATTATTATATACCGGGTTATGGAAATCTGGCAGATGTGTATGCGGGTGGAATTATAGCTTGTGCTTCTTCACTTGGGATTCCGTACATGTTTACGACATCATTGTCTTTTGCCGTATCTTGTTTTGTGCATTATTCGGGGTTTAAGAATGATCCTGAAGGTATTTTCTTTAATGACCGGTTAACTCAGATTCCTTTACGCAAGGATATTTGGGATGCTAAGAACCGTCGTATTAAAGCAAGAAATGCCGTTGTAATTGCTCCCACCGGTAGCGGAAAATCCTTCTTTACGAACAACATAGTCCATCAGTTGCTTGACCAGGGATTTACAGTCGTTGCCGTGGAATTCGGTAACTCCTTCAAACAATTATGTTACCTTTATCCGGATATAGCAGTTCATATTGAATACGAACCCAGTCAACCGCTCGGCATTAATCCCTTTGATCTTGAGGGGCAGCCATTAACAACGGAAAAAGAGGACATGCTGATAACTTTATGTTTACGCTTTTGGTCTCGTCCTGCTGCTGATGCCAATCTTACCGTATCGTTGCGTAAACTGATAAATGCCTATTATAGACAGATACATTCCGGCTACAGTTTTCAGGGTTTCTACACCTTTGTCACCGCCCAATACGAAAACTTATGCCCGGAGTTAAATTTGAAACCGGAGTATTTTGATATTGACTCATTTACTCATGTTTGCAGTGATTTTATGCCTGGTGGAACTTATGAAAATTTGTGCTCTGCGGAAGGGGTGGCTTCCAGTTTTAGTGACAAGCGTTTTATTCATTTTGAACTCACTAAAGTCAAGGCCAGTCCTTTTGTCGCATCCGTTGTCATGGGGTTACTGTTTGACACTATCAACAATAAGATATTGTCTGATCCTTCCAAGAAAGGCCTGATTGTTTTTGATGAATATGCGGAAACGGCTCAAATGAAGTCTGCTTCCTCTTTGGATGTGGATATTCATCAGACGGTAGCCTTTTTCTATCAGAAGATTCGTAAAGAAAATGGTGCAGTAATGACTATTATACAGTCCCCGGTTCAACTTCCGGATAATGAATACACTAAAGGTATTGTTGCCAATACCCAGTTGCTCTATGTTTTGGAAGGTACTGAAGTTGTTTACGATTCTGTCATAGATACATTTAAAATAAAGTCATCCTCTCAAATCAATCAGTTGAAATCCATTCAGAACAATTATACATCCTTACATCCCTATTCTGAGTGTTGGATTCGCTTCGGAGAGAACTATGCACTTACTGTCCGGTTGGAAGCATCCCAGCCTAAGTATCTTGCTTTCCAGACACAAGGAGAAATCCGCTCGGAACTGGATCGGATTTATGGAAATAACGGGCATAATATGCAAAAAGCCATAGAACAATATATAGAACAGTCTAAATAACCAGTTATGATTATGAAAAAGATATTCTTTTCCCTATCAGTTGTATTCTTGTACAGCGTGCAGGAGATATGCGCACAGATACCTGTGACTGATGGTGCTGCATTGAGCACAAACGTCGGAAATCAAATTACTAATGCGGCTACCTGGGGTAAACAGCTTCTTAATTTGCAGGAGCAGTCCTCTATATTGACGAAAACACTGAAATTTGTGACGGATGTATCGGCGGCGGTACGGGATGTTGCTTATGCAAAATCCTTATTGGAGCGTCAGATATATATTGTTGACAGATGTACAGAACTGTTAAAACGTGCGGATGGCTTAGATGTTTCACTTTATAGGAATGTGGAGAGTTCCGTTTCGTCTGTGCTTGTGAATAACAATTCACTTATTGATTTGCTTACTTCAACACTGACGACCAGATTTAAAATGAATGATTCGGAGCGTTTGAATACGTTGATGAGCATAAAAGCGGAGCAAACCCAATTGCTTCAGAACCTGCACACAACCGATATGATTATATCCACTTCCATTAATACCAAAGACATAATGGATTACCAATTATTTAGATGACAATGGAAGAAAATATAGGAAATATCAAGTCCATAGAGATAGCATACGAACGTACTCAAGAATATATCGTATATGATTCTTTTAAAACTGTGATGATTGCGATAGTCTTGTTTTTAGTTTTCATGAAACTGTTCGATGAGTATCAGAAAAACATTACAAATAATAACAATACGTTTGATTTGGGTAGCTATTGGGGACATATTAGGATTTATATAATTGTATGTGTGATTTCCACTTCTGCCGGTACGATATTTAATCTGGTTGAAAATGTTTTTGGTGAACTTCAGACTAACCTGATTAATGGTTTTGGCGGTGATCTTTCGGATAAAGCCTTCCAAAGTATGAGAGATTTGGTCCACAAACAGGTCTTGGCTACACAGGCTGCTCAGGGACAGCATATGGAAATATTTGTCGGGCAGGGTTTTTTTGAACTTTTGGGAACTACCTTAACCGCCACCCTTATGTCAATAGGTGTCTTTATCTATAAATACACTTATACTTTCTTTATTCTTGGTCGGTATATGTGGTTGCTTATGCTGGAATTGATTGCTCCCGTAGCTATAATGCTTGTTATCCATGAAAATACCCGTAGTTATTTCTATACATGGTTGAAAAATATGCTGATTTGCTATATGCTTATTCCAATGTTTCTTTTAGCTGAGAAGTTTTCCAATGAAGTGGCTAATTTCTTTATGGAAGGGATAAAAGGAATCGAAGCTACCGGTGACATTGCTGTTTGTATGGTGATATGTGTAGGGGTTTGGGTCAAAATAAAAATGTTCGTAGTCGTTCGTACAAAATCATCTCAATTATTTTAAACATGAAAGATAAAATGAATAATGGTAACTTGCTCTTAGTATTATCGGCTATATTCACCTCCTTTAATTCTAAACGGGCAACGTGGAAGGTAAAACTGGTACTTGCAATCCTTGCCATTATGATAAGTATATTAATAACATATCTCAGAAGATTAGTCTATTAAAATGGAAAATATAAATAAAAAACTCTTGATTGAGAAGTTCTGTGCTTATGTATCGGCCAAACGCAAGCAAGCATTATATCTGAAATTATTCTTCGTGTCCGCTACAGTCGTTATTGTGTCTGTGCTATTCTATGCCTATTCGATAACAAAGCATGCATCAGAGCAGATATTGGTAGTCAGTACTGGCGGGCAGTTTCTCCCTACCGAAACGATGGAGCTTGATCAATTATACAAGACTTTGCTTGCTGCTCATTGTTATTCAGTGAGTTATTACGTCAATAGCTTTAACGTGAATAATATCAAAAACAACCAGTCACGTGCGGCCTTTTTGGTAAATCAAGCGGAACTTAATGCCATATATGGTAAGTACAAATATGATCAGGCATATTCGGATGCAATCAATAAGGGGGTGGTTTATCAATGCGAATTTAACCAAATGGAGAACATCAGAAGTATTGATAACGGCAGCATGTATGAGGTTGTCTTTACATCAATTCTCAGTATTGTGGATAACATTGGCATGAAGAAGTTCCAAATCTTGTCAAAGGGTACAGCCATAAGAGTTACACCCCGTTTCCCTGAAAATCCTACGGGGTTTTATTTCAAGAATTATACCCAGGAATATTATCCAATAAATTAAAAGATAATGGAGAAAAGAAAAAAGAATATATTGATTATCAGTGGTTGTCTTGCGGTATCCGGGGTGTTATTGCTATCTATCTTCTCAACTGAACCGGTTCCGATGCCAGAGCAGCAGAGTCAAGAAGTCTCTCTCCGTGCAGATGTAAGTGATGTTTCTTTGTCGGATATGCTGGTAACTATAGAAAAACGTAAAAGCGTTTCCAATCTTAACTCATCTTCCGAGTTGGCCTATAATAATGCTTCTTCCCTATCGGTGGAACAAGTTGACGATCCTGAGGCAGTTGCTCGTGTGCAGGCTCTTATCCGAGCCAATAAAGAAAATCTTTCTTCCGGACTTCAGGATATAGAGACGGAACGTAATGGCGATATGATATCTTCAAAGAAAAACGATACTTTTGTCCGTGAGCGTCGGCAACTTTCAAATGAAGAAAATACGAATAGGGAAGAAGTCGAGGAGTTGGATAGTGCTGAACTCTCTGAGCCTGCCGTCCCAACAAAGCCCTCTCCATTTCATACCATTGCCCTTACCAGCACGACGAATAGGAACGCGATTAAGGCATACGTCCATTCAGAACAAGTAGTAATGGCCGGTAGTACGCTGAAAATGCGTTTGGGAGAGGCTGCATATACGGATAATGGGGTTAAGATACCCAAGAACTCACCAGTATTCGGTATTGTCACCAGTATTGACGGTGAACGTGTAAATGTACGGATTACCCATATTAATGTTAATGGTAATATTCTCCCATTCGAAAAACAAGTGTATTCAAAAGACGCCCTTTTAGGTATTTATGTTCCCGGTAATCCTAAAGCAGATGCTACGAAAGATGTTACCGGTGGTGCTTTAGACGGTTTGCCAACCAGCGGGATTCCCGGTGTTGATGCTGCTGCACAGATTGCCGGTGTGGTTGCCAGCAGTGCGGCCAATGCCGGCAAACAGGCCCTATCGAAAAATGTGCGAAAAATCAAGGTCACCATTAAAACGAACTATGAGATATACCTTCGCCCGGATGAAAAAAATAGATAAAGATGAAAGCTATCGAACGGCAACCGCTGTTTGGGCATACCACCGGAAGACATAGAAAGGCCATGTGGATGTGCTTTATGAAATTACCAATTAACGTATGACAAAAAAGAAAGGAACAAATGAAAAAAAAATTATTTTCCCTATTGGTTATATTTTTGTGTTGTATACATATAGAAAATTTATATGCCCAGACTTTCGACAATGGTGTTTCTTCTGCTGATAATTCTGTAACATTACAGGAAATTCATTCATCGTCGTTTTCTGTATCAACCAATAAGACCTTCCATCTGATTTTTCCTAATGAGGTGAAATATTTTTCAATAGGTGATGAGAATGTGGCTGGAGAAAAGATAGATGCTTATCCTTGTGCAATTCGTCTGAAGTCTGTCGTCCCTTCTTTTGAGGGTTTAACGAATATGAGTGTAGTAACGGCTGATGGCCAATATTACAGTTATAATATTTCGTTTGCTCAGGAGCTTCTTGAAACTTACTTGCAGGTGGGGAAAGATTATAAGCAACCACCAGTTATAGCGGTAAATGATAACCAACAGAGTCATTTAATATTTCCTGATAAAATAATCTATGTCGATTACGGAACGACGGATGTAGAGGTCGTGAAAGCTTCCGGCGTGGATAATATTGTTGCTGTTCGTGCATCTGCTGCTTTTGATCAGCAGACGAATGTTACGGTGATTACTCACTTCGGGAAGTTCTACACTTTTAATCTGGAGTTTGCGGAGAAACCGTCCCGACTCTCTTTTGTGGTTGATCCGGCTGCTAATGTTGCGAACAAACGTGTGGCTTTGCTGGATAACAAAGAGCTGAATAGTGTGCAGCGTGAGAATCTGCGGAAGGAGATTAATTCTCGTTTTCAATCTCTCAACAAGTTCTATAAAGATTATGCCGGTATCCGATTTGCCATAACCAATATCTTTATAGATAAGGATATCTTATTTTTCAAATTCAAACTGACCAATTACAGTAATATTGATTATGTACCTGATTTTGTCCGTTTCTATATTCAGGATTCCAAAATCCGGAAGAAAACAGCTATTCAACAGATTGAACAGACACCGTTGTTCTTTTTTGACCTTCCGGAACGTGTTTCCGCGCATGAAACCAAAAGTTTTACGGCTGCCATGAATAAATTTACCATTCCTGATAAGAAGAAGCTCATAATAGAAATGCAGGAGCTTGGCGGTGGCAGACACTTTATCTATAAACTGGATAATGAGCCTATCATATCCGCTGAAATCCTTAATCCGGGAGCAAAAGAAAAAAGTCTATTACCCCCAAAACAAGTTTTTTATTGAAATGATTAAGCTGTTACTGACATTATTCATTTTAGGTAGTGTTCCCATATCACTTTTGGAAGAGCTTGCTGTCAGGTCCACCTCCCTGTCACCTATATTGGAAGTGGCGGATTTATACCGGTCTGCGGGCATGCTTGACTATCTGCCTTTACGGCAGCCGGTTCGTGAAGCCAGGCGCATATCTTCTCCCTATGGGGTACGTCAGGACCCGTTTACGGGAAAGCATAAATACCATTCCGGGATTGATTACGCTTGTGACCTGGCCACGACGGTATATGCTACAGCTGACGGTACGGTCAGCTTTGTCGGTCAGCGTGGCAGTTATGGCAAATGCGTAGAGATTCGTCACCGGTATGGATTCAATACTATTTACGCCCATCTTTCCGGATACTATGTAAGAAAGGGAACGTATGTTCCAGCTGGCAAGGTGATTGGTTTCGTAGGAAGTACCGGACGAAGTACTGGATACCACCTGCATTATGAAGTAAGAAAGAATGGGCGCATGGTAAAGCCTTTATTTATTAATAAACATTATTCAGCGACATGGAAATGACAGAACATGATGAGAAAAAAACACAGCAAATGAACAAGGAGAAAGAAAAAATAATCCTGCTTAGTATGGCCAGGTACGGGTATGCGGCAATGCCCCAGGATTATAATTTTCTCAGACGCCATTCATTACTGAATATATATCTTGAGATTGTAGACCGGTCAATAAAAGGTGGTGACATACGCCTGTTGGAGAAGTCGGTAAAGAGTGATGCTTCGTTGCATGCAGCATCTATCCAGAGTGACTTTGCTTGCCTGAAAGAGTATAAACTGTCAGCTGGAAACAAGCAAGCCAAATTGTTCCTTGACGATAACAATTTTTATTGGAGAACATTCCTTAGTGAACTTAAAAAGAAAATGCCATGAATACACTTGTTCAATTGCATAGAATATTGGAGCTTCACAAATTAATCCGTTCGGAACGCACCGGTCATTATACTGACTTGGCTGCGAAGCTTCACGTCTCTGTCCGTACTATAAGTAATTATTTTGATGAACTCCGTGAAATGGGTGCTAAGATAGGTTTTGATGAGTTACATACCACTTATTACTATAAAAACGGTTTTGATATGGTTTATCGTTTTGAAATCAAAGTCTCCTCTACAGAGGATAATATGTTACGAGAGGAGCCTACTTACATTTCTGATGGCTAGTTAGATAATGTGATTTTTCTGTTAAAATGCAATGTGATTGCATCTTGTATTTGCTATATTTGTTTAATAATTTAAATTAGTTATGAGAAAGTTTAGTTTATTTACTCTATTGGCTAGCATGTTACTGGCCGTGGGCTGTGAGAGTGAAATGCTCGATCAGGAGATTAAGAAACCCGTATTTAAAGATGGTCAGGCGAGTATCACCATCATGGGTGACAGTATGATAACAACGCGCAGTACCAATGGGCGTGTAGAGTTCGCTGGCGGTTACGCTACGGGTGCGGGGTTGTATGACGGAAAAGCGGATGCTGTAGTAGAAGCTGTACCTTATTCAGGTTACCAACTTGTAAGTTTTACTGGTGGGCCTATTGGTGGAAACTCTAGCCAATTCAGTGGTGCTAGCCAATATGGTTTTAATGTAAATAACCAAGATTGGCGATTTAGTGTGTCTTTTAAGAAAGAGTACACAATTGCAGTCAGTGCCGATATAGGTGGTTCTGTGTCAGGTGGCGGAACAGTTCTTGAAGGAGAAAATTGTACTGTAAATGCTTCTGCAAACTCCGGATATTCTTTTGAAGGGTGGTATGAGGGAAATACGAAAGTAAGTTCTTCAGCCAGCTATACTTTTACGGTTAGTTCTAACAGAACTTTCTGCTTTTATTTGACGTGATAAATTACTTTTCATATCAATAGGTTTTGTTTCTAAAAACAACAATAAAATCTTGTTAATTTTCTTAATGGTGCAAATCTACATACATTTTTCTATTTTCTAAAAAATCCTTTAGGATATTACAATATATTAACTCTTAGAGGAGTGATATTTGTTGATTCTTATATCTGTTTATTATTGGGGCGTTCCCGTTCCGGTCGGGCTTTCCGCCTCAGACATATTCCTTACACTCATACTCGTCTGCTATCCCTAACGCAATGTGATTCAAGAATGCTCTTTGATATAAAGGCACGCATAGGGATAATAATATAATATGTTGATAATCAGAAAAATATGTTGAAAATGTTGTGCTAAAAATTTGGCAATCTCATTGAAAATCACTATCTTTGTAATGTAATCAATGAGAGATTACAAGCATTTAATAAACTTAAAACTGCTTTAGCTGGCAGGATAAAGAACAGCAAACCTATTTATGGAAAATTCCAAAAAAGCAAAGAAAGCCGTTAATGAAGTTTCTTTAGTAGATTTGTCTTTAATTGACAAGAGTACTTTTAATCCTCGTAAAAAGTTTGATGAAACGGCTCTTGATGAATTGTCTGAAAGTATCAAGCAACAAGGACTTTTACAACCTATCAAAATTCGCCCTATTACGGGAACAAATCGTTATGAGATTGTTTTTGGTGAGCGCAGATATCGTGCTGCACTTATTGCTGGATTGAAAAAAATTCCTGCAATGATTTCAGTTATGTCAGATGATGAAGCGGAAGATGCTGCTATCGTTGAGAATTTACATAGGAAAGATGTTGCCCCCTTAGAAGAAGCAGAGGCTTATGCCAGATTGATTGAAAAAGGAAAAGATGATATTAATTCATTAGCTGTTAAATTTGGGAAGAATAAAGTATATATTAAGGGACGGTTACAATTGCTAAACCTCATTTCAGATTTTCGTGATTTGTTAGATACAGAGGATATTAATTTAGGAGTGGCAGGTGTCTTGGCAAATTATGAAAAAGAACTGCAACAAGATATTTTTGATAACCACTTTGGGCGAAATTGTGCACCGTATGCTTTATGGAGCGATTATCGTGCATCAAAATTGCAAAAAAGTATTAATGATTTGTATTCGACCAGGTTGGAGAATTGTTCTTTTGATAAAACGGAATGTGAAAGTTGTCAGTTTAATACTGCAACATTTTCATTATTTGTTGGAGAGGACTGTACAGGAAAGTGTCTTAAAAAGGAGTGTTTGAGAAAAAAGCAGGTAGCTTACATTGTAGAAAGTAGCATTAAACTGCAACAAGAAAAGCCCGAATTGCAGATGTGTTATGATAGCATTTGGGCAACTAGTCACGAAGCGATAGAACAGTTAATCGAAAAAGGCTTTGATATTCAAACAGTGAACTTGCTTGACAGTTATCTTGATGCAGAACCCGAAATGCCTAATAAGGATGATTTTGAAACAGAAGAAGAATATGAGGATGCACAGAGTGGGTATGAGGAAGAACTTGCGGATTATCAATCGGAATTGTCGGAAAGGGATGAACGATTATCGAAAGGTGAAATAAAAGCCTATATTCAGATTACGGATAAATGTGCAAGAATTGCTTATGCCGAGGTTGACGAAACTGTAGAGGGAACGGGAGAAGATAATATGCAGGGAGAAACAGAAGAGGGCTTTTCCGATGGTGTCGAAATTAAGCACAATCCCGAAGTAGAAAAACTACAGAAGAAAATAACCCGCAATAATGAGCTGTGCAGTGAAAAAATCGTTGAACGACAAAAGGAGCTGATTAAAAAAATGGACATTCCAAGTTGTACCATATTGGATGTTGAAGTTGCCCTGATGTATTCTTTTATGGCAAAAAGTATGGATGTAAAATCTTATGGAAAGTTGGAACTAGGCAAAGAAGTATATAGGACTGACTATGTGGATTTTCTTGAATTGACAGAAGAAAAAAAGAACATCATAGTGAGAGGCTTCATTGCTTCACATCTTAAGGAAATTTATATTGGTGGAATTAAAGCGCAGGAAAACAGCCCGTTGAGAGCCTTTCTTAATCTGCATGAAGCGGAAGAGGTAGCGAATATTGATATTGAATTGAAAAGTGTTTATAAAAATCGCAATAACAGACTGCAAGAACGTATTGAAGCGATGAATGAGAGAGACTGAATATAATTGATAAACTATATAGCAGGGAGTTTTGTCTCCTTGCTATAAAAAGACACGATATGAAATTTACTTTTACTATAATTGAAACATTGGAGAAAAAAGTTGAGGTTGAAGCTGAAGATTATAATGAAGCCAAAAATACAGTAGAACGAATGTATTATGATGAAGAAGTGGTGCTGACTGCGGATAATCATACAAATACCGAATTTGAGCTGACTATTAAACTACAGTAGGCGTATATAATTGTTGGTGGCGATTAGATTGAACTAAGACGCCACCCTTTTAAAATTTGTGGTCGGCGAAGCCGACCGTTGTTTCATAATGTTGTCCTTGTTTTGCAAGACATGTTTTCTTGTTCATACGCTTTTTTTTCCCCACCCACCCTCTAAGGTTGGCGGGCATTTGCTGATTGTCAAGTGTAAAGTATTCAATAATCAGCAAATACCCTTGTTGCTTACCCCTTTTTCCCCCTGGCTATATGCCAGGGAGAGCGGATGTATCTTTTACCCTATTGGGGTAGTTCCTCATATAGCAATCGGTAGTTCTAATACGATAATCTGTCTTTTTGTATTGGCAAAGCTATTTCCGGAACTGAAAATATTGGAAATTTTTATTGCAGAAATCTCCAGTCCGTAAACGGATAGTATTTCTTAAAAAAAATTGCACTATTTATTTCCGGAGCTTTATAGCCAATACAAAAAGACAGATTATCGTATTAGAACAGGACTTTAAAAAAAAGTCACTACCCGGATAGGGAAAAACAAAAAACTGCATTATGGAACTGATAACAAAAGAACTAGAGAGAAAGTTTTCAAACTATCCTATCTATTCGCAAAAGAGTATGATGTTGGATGCAAAAGTGATTGTGAAATATTTTAATCCTATGGGAGCAGGCACATGGCTTGTAACGGAAGCAGAACAGTTGCTAGATGGGGATTGGAAGTTTTTTGGATATATGCACATTTTCGAATGGGAGTGGGGCTATGTACTTTTATCGGAACTTCAAGAAGTCAAACTCCCGTTTGGGTTAGGTATCGAGAGGGATTTACATCTTGCTGATGACGTCACAGTGAGAAACTGCATATTAAAATAGAGTGAAATATGAAAACATGTGTTCCAACAGAAATAAGAAGTCTTGAACGTTCAATTGCCAGCCTTGCATATAAATGCAAGGCTGAAGTAAGCACTATTTTTGATGATTTTCTGACTTACGTCATTTATGGATTTTCGCCTGGAGAAAAATCTCTTGAAAACTGGAAATATGGGAAAGAGGAGACGGTCATGTTCTATCAGATGTATGCAGAATGGGTACAGATAATGAATGTGCAAGTCGATGCTTTAGGGTGGTATGATGTTTTGGGGGAGTTGTATATGTCTTGTGTGGCCGGGAATACACGAAAACGAAGCAACGGGCAGTTTTTTACTCCGCCACATATATGTGATTTGATGGTAGAACTTTACGGTTCACAGGACAATTCTGGAGAACTTTGTAGTGACCCGGCTTGTGGAAGTGGAAGAAATCTTCTTGCTTGGCACGCAAAACATCTAAATAGTTATCTTTGTGCTGAAGATATGGACCGTACTTGCTGTTTTATGACTGTTTGCAATTTTCTTATACATGGTTGTGTTGGAGAGGTAATTTGGCATGATTCGCTTTGCCCGGATACCTTTTATGATGGTTGGAAAGTAAATGAGGTATTGGCTGTTACAGGGTTGCCGACAATTCGTCGAATCGCAAAAGAAAAGTCTATTGTTTGGCAAAATTGGCAAAATCAAAAAAATAATGTACGAGTAATCAATCCTGTAAAAAAGAATAATATTCGAGAAAAACGGGAAGAAGCTAAAAGATTGCAGTTAAATTTGTTTGATTGATGCAATTAGAGCAGCTCCTATAAATGGGGCTGTTCCTTTAAAATTTTGCTCGGCAAAAGCCGACCTTCCCACTGGTTCAATCTCTCCCCTGTTAAGGTCTGTTTCTTGAAAGGAACTATTTCATGTACGCCCATGCTCTGTATGACTTTTTATACCAAACAGTTCCTATCAAGACTTATTCCCTCTTATGTTTTAACAAATAGGGAAATGAATAATATATTGATAATCAGAAAAATAGTTTAAAAATATTGTGCTAAAAATTTGACTATCTCATTGAAAATCACTATATTTGTAGTGTAATCAATAAGGGATTACAGACATTTAACAAACCTAAAACTGCTTTAGCTGGCAGGATAAAGAACAGCAAACCAATTATGAGTAGATTAGATATTTTGAAAGCATCTTTAGAGAAAAAACAAGCAAAGTTTTATGAGAAATTGAATGAGCATTTTGCAGATGTAAGAAGTGCTAACGGGCAACCCCTTAATGATAAGAAAAACGGCGCTTCAACTATGAAACGTTGGGATAAGCAGAATAATGTTCTTTCTAATATGGAAAAAGAAATTGAAAAAACAAAAATGGCAATTGAACGTGAAGAAAGCAAAATAAGACGCATTGACTGCAACAAGGATATAATGCCAGAAGAAATTCAAGTATTGATAGACAACGGTACTTTAAGGCAATGGGGTAAATACCCTCATATCATGTTTGTAGAAGGTGTAGATAAAGCTCGTATTATATGGGATGATAAGAAAAAACTTGTTATGCACAAGTTTGTGAGTTCCATCACTGATAAAGAGCAGAGAAAAAAGTTTGCCCAAATATATAATTCACTTCATACTTCTGTTAATAAAAAATAGATAACCTGGTAGCCTTCGGGCTACCACAATATTCTACAGTTCTATTAGCTTCCGAGCAACCGAAAAGAAAAAAAAATAGTAATAAGAAAAGGATATTTATGAAAACATTTGAAGGAACATACACTATTAAATGGGGTAAAAACACAACTCTTGATATAAGGCCTATTACTTTTGATTGCATATCAAAAGAAGAACTTCGAAAAGAGCAACAGCGTATTGTTGCTGCTTTTTCCGAAGGTGATGATAAAGAAAGTCCTTTCTTCTAAAAGTGGCATGATAGTTTTATATTACCACATTCTGTACAGTTTAATATGAATGAACGAAAGTGATTTTAAGTTAAGATAATGTGGATATGAATGATAAGAAAAGGTTTACATTAAGATTGGATGAAGAAGAATATAAGGAATTATTCAGGATAAAGGGGCTAATCGGCGCAAAGACCAACACTAAGGCAATCCAATATTTAATTTCTCATTTTGTGGAATTAAATAATCGTTATATCGAAGAGATTAATAAAAACGCTGCATTAAAGGAGAAGTACAGGAAACAAGACCGTTGTGTTGAAAATCTATTAAAAGCGTTCGGGGCTTTGAAAGAGCTTAAATGCCTTGAGGTTATATTACCAGAAAAAGAGCATGTGAAAAAATGAATATGGGGAATCATATTATAGATTTGTGTCTTACGATAAATATATTGTTAGCTTTTCTGGCGGAAAGGATAGTACAGCTACTTTCTTGTATCTCCTTGAACATGGAGTTCCTGTTGAGCGAATAGAGCTATGGCATCAGGAAATAGACGGCCGGGAAAAGACTTTTTTTGATTGGGAAATAACTCCTGATTATTGCCGGCGTTTTGCTGAAGCTTTTGGCGTAGCTATTTATTTCCAGTGGAAAGAAGGAGGATTTTACCGGGAACTGGTGAGGAAGAATAGTCTCACAGCTCCTAATTGCTTTGAGCTGCCATATGGTGGAATAGATAGAACAGGTGGTCAACGTGGAAAGTTGTCTACCAGGTGTAAATTTCCACAATGTTCTCCAGATTTAAAAGTAAGGTGGTGCTCCAGTTATCTGAAGATCGATGTTTGTTCATCGGCCATCATCAATCAGTAACGCTTTCGGGGCATCCGCACATTAGTATTATCCGGTGAAAGAGGAGAGGAGTCGGCGGCGAGGGCTAAATATAATATATTTGAGCCGGATCGCGCAGACCTTCGAAATGGGAAGTGCTTTATTAGGCACGTTGATAGGTTTCGTCCTATTCGGGACTGGAAAGAACAACAAGTGTGGGACATTATAAAGCGATACCGGATAAGAGTACATCCATGTTATTACATGGGATGGAGGAGATGTTCCTGCAAATTTAGTATCTTTGGCAACAAAAATCAGTTTGCCAGTGCTGCAAGTATCAGTCTGGAACAGATAAGTAGAATAATAAAGTTGGAGCGGGATTTTGGATATACTTTAAAAAGAGAACTAAGCTTACCGGAATTAATAGCAATGGGATGTGTGTATAAGAATATCACTCCGGAGTTACAACGTCTCGCAACATCTTACAATTATAACCAAGCAATTATTCTACCGGTTGCTGAAGAATGGACATTGCCATCTGGAGCATTCGGAGAAAACTGTGGTGCTACTTAGTTAATTACATAGATAGGGAAAGTAATATGGAAGTAAAGTATGGAGTTTATAAAGTTGCCGGTTCAAAATCTGAGCTGATTATAGCTTATGGAGAACCGCACGTACCTATGAGGACGAGACGAAAATATGCCGGCAAGAAAGCCAAAATTAAGGCTATAGAACAGCTAACCGGCAATGTATTAGATGCTCATTTATCGACAAGTGAAATTAATGCTTATATTGGCCAGTATATTTTTGGAACTTCTCAATGGGCAGAGTATCACCGGTTATTTGAATGTTTTGCCAGTGAATTGGAACAAGTTCCGGAACCTATAGAACTGAAATTTCATGTGATAGTTGAGTTTGACGAAGCCATGTGCAGACCTGATGATGAACGGCTTATTTACATGGTGAAACAGGCTTTAGAAAATAACTCTATAGACACATATAGAGGGCTTCAGAATCCAATCATTTCTTTTTTTATCTGTGAAAATTAATGATGTAATAAGACATCAAATTTCCATATACGTAAAACTGATATATAATAATTTGATGTCTTTATTTCCCTATTTGTTGCCTTGAACTTTGAAAATGGCGGTACTTCTATGCAATTTAGACTTCTTAGATATACCTAAGAATAGGTAGATTGCACTAAGAGAATTTGATGTTAAAATCTTCTTCAAGTTTTGTTTTAACAACTCTGGCAATGGGCAATTCATACGCTACAGGATCTGCACCTATGTATTTGATAGTGTTATGGAGTTTTTCAATAACGGCAGTGGGCATTTCTTTTATTTGTTCCATAAGGAAAGGGTATTCCATTGGATATATGCAAAGTAATTGTTCCTCTAGATACTCTAAATACTCAGGTAACAATTTTGTTTGTCTTATTAAGGATACCTCATCAATAAAGTTGAAAGTAACTCCAAGCAGACGGCCACCAGATCCTGATGCTGATTTTTGGGTTTCTACTTTCACATAAAAAGGTATTAATCTTTTATTATAAAGAGATAAAATTTCAGCTTCAATAGGTCTGATAATTCGATATAGGAACTGTGGATTAGACAAAGTGGAACCTAAATCCTTTTTTAATATCTCCATCGATATAGTATTCTCATATCCACGACACAAGTACGAGTATATGACTCTTCCAGGTGATTTTAAATGTAGGGTTAAAAGGTTTTCTATAAACCGATTCCAAATTTCGACCTTTTTATCAAAGTGCTTAAGATAATGTTTAAGTGCTATTGTATTATGCTCTATCATGATTCCAAAATCAGTCGCATCTACATCTACGACTAAAGGATATGAAGAAAAAAAATCATTTTCTGTATAAATAGTAACAAAGGTCTGCGCATAACAATAGAAAGCCTCTCTCATTTGTTTTTTTGCTTCGATTAAAGAGGGACAATGGAGAAATGGAAGAATTTCTTTCCAACTTATATTGGTTTTTATGGTTTTGCGGTTCAACTCATTTTCATAGTTAACCTGGGAGTAAACATATTTGTCTAGTAAGTGGTGTAGTTGGATAATATCGTAATTTTCAAATTCCATACATAAAAACATTAGCGAACTTTATAAAACACTTTTATAGGAGATGGGAAATATCTTTGGAGAACAGCGGCAAAGACCTCTGTAAAATAGGTTTCTATGGCCGTATAACATTCTTTGGAAGTTTGAAATGTAATAAAATTCTCTTCTTCTTCAGTATATGAATAAAAATATAGTTGTTTAAAGAGATCTTTAACTTCCTTGCTTGTATTCGGACTCTCGTCTATATGCTTTAAACATTCATTCCAATAGCTAATACCAGCTACTGTATCCTTTTCTTCTTTTTCAAACAGAGGTGCGGAGCTTATAGACGATGCAATTTTCTTTTTCTGTTTGGCCGAAACTCCATACTTGTCAAGAATAAAAATTAAATAGGCCGTTTTATTGCGAATCTTTTCCTTATCCGAATTTTCAAATTTATTTAATCTCATCCAAATTCTAATAATTTGTTCTGTATCAAACTGCCTTATTTGTTCCAATATATTTATTCGGTACTTAGGCAGATTATTTGTGAGAAATAGGTCTATATCCCTATATGCTTTGTTTGCTTCTATTTTACGTTTATCCTCTCTATTCTCATTATGAATGGTACATTCCCATTTAACAATCTTAGTACACTTTCCTACAACTTGTCTTACTTCTTCAAACGTAAAGTAGCGGGGACATAATCTATTGTCGTAAAGTTCTTTTATTTCTTTTTGTGCAGGTATGATTATTTGTAATTTAATATTACTGTTTTGATACTTAACTCCGAATTTATCTTTAATCCATTCAGGTGTAAGGTCAAATTTATATCCAGAACTTGGTTGATCATGTAGGCAAGTTAACCAATAAAATTCGTGGGTATATGCTCCTTTGAATTTATTTGACAATCCAAAATCTATCAATGTATTTGGTGTATTAGATGCTATTATATATTTTTGCAATACCATTGGGTCAACATTTACATGTAATCCTGTATCATCTAATTCTGCAAATGTTAGTAAACTATATAATTCGAATCCACCTTTTGCTGAAATGCCTTTTCGTGCGTTCATCATATAAAGGCATGTGTTTTCAAGATCTTTTTTCCAATGTTTGGTAGGATACCAATTTCTTAAAGTTTGGATGTCAATATTGACAGTCAGTATTCTGCGATTCTGAATATAGTCTTCTAAATTATATGAATACTCTTGGATATATCTTTCGACAATCATTTGGCTTCTACTTAAAATTAGAGTTGAAGGAAAATCTGGAGCAGAATTATTCCTTTTGATCAAAGCTTCTTTTTCTTTTTTCCCAGTTTTAGAAGTATTCATATTATTTATTTTGAGACAAATATAAGGCTTTATTTTTTTTCGTGCAAATAAATGTGCATGAAAAATAAAAAATGGCGTGAGCGTGTATTCCAGCTATTATTGCAGTATTTATCAATTTGTTAAATGTGGTTTTAAAATATCGAAATACGATTTAGGTATGTTAACGTTCTGAAAATAAAGGAAGCTAAAAAAATATATGAACATCTATAAAAATAACTTCCCCAAAAGCGTGAGCGTACTTCCCTAAAAGCGTGAGCGTACTTCCCTAAAAGCGTGAGCGTAACTTCCCTAAAAGCGTGAGCGTTCCCTAAAAGCGTGAGCGTAACTTCCCTAAAAGCGTGAGCGTTCCCTAAAAGCGTGAGCGTAAAATTGTAATTATCTGAAAATCAAGACATATTTGTCATGAATAATTTCCCCTAGCTTTAGCTAAAGAATATTCTAGACTCATTGCTGCTAAAGATATAGCAAAATCAACAAAAAAAATACTCCAAAAATCAAAAAACCTTGCAGAAAATGATTTCTCAACAAAAAACACAAATAGGGAAAAATAAATGAGAAATTCAGATAAGGCATTTTCAAGCCGTTTTAGGAACTTTTTTGTTTTTGGTGAGAAATACCTCGAATGATCGGAGAAAATTCAATCAGAGCGAAAGGCAAGCCTATATAGCGTCTTTTGAAAGCTGTAGTCATTTGTTGTTTTTCGAGTATTCTGATACTCTTCTTTTAGGAGCCTTTCTTTTGCGTGCGCGTGCATACAGATTTTCGTGTTCTTATGTAAATATTTTTTTAATTCATTCTTCCCTAATGGTAGCTTTCCCAGTAAGGGAAATGGAACGAAGTGTAATGTGATTAGCAAGAAGAGTTCACGCATAGTTGTGAACATTTAACGCAAAGCGTTAATAATCAAATATATACTTATATATATTTTTTTTATAAGTAGAAAATAGGTAGAATAGTTTATATTAAATACTTAAAAATCAAATATTTAAATAGTGGTAATATCTTTTTAATTGATTTTTATAAATATCTATAATTCAATAGTTTATAAATTATTATATTAAAAATAGGTAGAAAATAGGTAGAGTATAGAATAATAACTACCTTTGTTGCAAATAAATAGAAGTAGAAAATGACAGGTGAATTGAAATCTATTAAAATAAATAGTGAAGTAAAAAAAAGATTAGACTTTCAAAAGAAAAGATCTACTTATTCTTCTTATATAGAACAGATGATTGCCTATTTTGAAATGACAGGAGTTGAACCAAAGCTTGGGCAGGTTCCACCAGTAGCAACCATTAATAAGGCAATTGGTGAAACATCCGCTGCTCTATATAAGAGAATGGATGATGTAATTAAAATATTGCGAAATATAGAAACGAACAAGATTGATGTAATGGTACATGCTCTGGAAGGCTTAAAATCGGGTAATTTAACTAATACTCCTGAAGTCGTAGAAGCCTTTGACCAAGATGAGATATACCGTTTTATTCAGTTGAATGAGACATTAGCAAAAGAACTAAAAGAAAAAGAAAATATTATACAAAAATTGCAGAGTGATATTATTTCTTTGAAGAATAGCACTAAAATACAAGATGTTATAGAAGCTGTTGCCGAATTATTATCTGAAAATAATTTGAGTCAGGACGCAAAAGGGAATCTTATTCTTCCACGTGAGTATAGAAACCTACTTATTGAAAAAATTAAGACAATTTCTAATGTATAGCAAATTAGATAGGTTAGAAAAAAATGAGCTAAAGTTGCCTGTTAATGCTGGCAGTTGTGTTAAATTGGCAAACTATCTGAATAAAGAATCAGACGATAATAAGCAATACTTTTCACAACATGAGAATCATGTAAGTTTGAGTAAGGTAATTGAAAAAATAGATAATAATAAAAAGACATTAAAAAAGAATCAGGAGAAATTTTATTCGTTATCATACAATCCTTCGCAAAAAGAAATTGCTCATTTGGTGTATCTGACTACCGGGAAAAAAGTAACGGATCTGGCCGAGTTAACAAATGAAGAAAAGACAAAAGTCTTTGCTGAGTTTAGAAATTATGTTCGGGATTGCATGGATATATACGCCAGGAATTTTAATAGAGAACGGACTTTGAACGTTGAAGATCTTATTTATTTTGGAAGGATTGAGGAATTTCGGCATTATTCTTATAAGGATGAAGAAGTACGTCTTGGATTGAAAGAAAAAGGCCAGCTGAAAGAAGGTCTCAACTTGCATGCACATGTCGTTGTTTCTCGTATGGATGCAACTCAAACCATTGCATTATCTCCAAGAGCGAAAAGTACAGGAAATACAAATTTACTTAATGGGAAAGAGGTAAAGAATGGTTTTAATATGAGGAAATGGCAAGTCGAATGTTTTGAACATTTTAGTAATAAATTTAGATATGCTTATACTGCTGATGAACGTTTTTATGAACATTCAGTACATGGAAAATATAAATCTCAGATAAAAAATAAAATACTGCATGAAGTTATGGAAGATATGTATGAAGAACGCAAGTTATTGTCAGGAGTGAAAAAAATAAATATGATCATTCATCCTTCAAAAAAAGCTCTTAGCTTATATTTAATGAAAAAAATTAAAAATATTTTATCAGAAAATGAGTCTGTAATATGAATTATATTTTTGTTGAATGTTTATTTATTTCAGCAGTTTTGATCGCTCTATGGTGCATCAGGCTGTTTACTAAAAGATGGAAAAATATACTTTTTTATATACTACTAAGTTCTGTTGCTTTATTGTCTGTTTCATGGTTCTTTGAATCAGTTATGGGTGTCGCTAAGACCTTATATCTTTTAGTACCATATTCAATATTTATTATTAGTAGTTATTTTGTCTATGGACTTATTAAACCGAAATCTAACCCTCGAGAGGGAGAAGACATTTTTAAACTGGAAAGTGAGTCAGGTACTTTAGAATTTTATTATCCACGAGATAATTTTTTGGTATTGGGCGGTGCTGGTAGTGGTAAGACTGCTTCCATCGGCAAGCCGATCATGGAGCAATTTATCAAGTTTGGCTGGGCGGGATTTATCTATGATTTTAAAAATTACGACTATACTCAGACGGCTTGGAATCTGATGCAGAAATACGGCTATCCTTATAAATTTTACTATGTTAATTTTACGGATATGAACCGTACCTATCGGTTCAATATCTTGGATAAGCGTGTGATCACTACGGAGGCAGCGCTTCTTCAGGCAATGGATGACTTTCTTCAGGCGATGAAGTCAAAGAAAGCTGAGGAGAATGAATGGTTTCAGGCCGCATTGGGTTTGCTTCGTGGCATCGCCATCGTGTTCTATCATTTTGAGGGTGATTATAAAAAATACTGCACCTTACCGCATATGCTTGCGTTTACTCTGATGGCTTCTCCTAAAGAACTTACTACTTTTCTGCGTAATGATACGAGTGCTTCTATGATGGCTTCCGGCTTTCTGGGTTCTGCCGGCAGCGACAAAACACAGAGTTCTATCATCTTTACATTGAATAATATGTTGGCTGGCATCGCTACCAACAAGAATATCTGTTATGTCTTAACGGGTGATGACTTTGTTTTTGACCTGGTTGACCCGGAAGCACCTAAGATGTTTGCAGTCAGTAATGACTACGCTTTGCAAGGTATCATTTCTCCAATAGTTGCGATGTTGGTTCCTATTGCTTCGCGTCGTATTAAGTTCGGCAACAGGGTAAGGTTTGCTTTTGTACTAGATGAAATGACAACATTCAAAGTAAATGATTTTGAGGGTATGCCAAGTGTTTTGCGTGAGTTTGGTGCTTGTTTTCTTATATTGACTCAATCTATTACTAAGTTTGATAAATTGTACGGAAAGGAAGACAGATCATCGATTCTTGCCAATTGTGCTAATTTGTTTATTGGCCGAACAAAAGACCCTGAAGCGTTGAAAACATATCCTTTGATGTTTGGCAAAGAAGAGAAAGTGAAAAAAAGTATGTCTGCAGGATCCAGTTCTGGCCGAAGTAATAGCAGTGTTACTACCAGTAAGCAGAAAGAGGAAGTTTACGATAGTAAGACTTTTGTAGAATTGGAAACAGGGGAATTTATTTTATCGGCTGGAGATTCTAATGTAAAGAGAATAAAGACCCGGTTTAAACGATTTATTTTAGATGAAAAACCGCTTCCGATTGTAAAGCTTACTACTAATAGGGAGATTGATAATAATTATCAGAATATACAGTTAGATTGTTTAAAGCTGTTGCATGATTTATGTGGTAGAGGTGTATAGGAGTTGTTTTTAAAAAGAAAGTATGCTGAATGAATCAATGTCTCTTTGTTGATTCTGTGCTGATTTCTGAAATGTACTGAAATAAATCTACAAACATATATTTAGTACACTTTTTTGTATATCAAATAAATTCTTTGATTTTTTTCAGTATATTTGTGGGGTAAACCGAATGGGACGGTCATAAACGAAAAAACCCGTTCTTGATGAACGGGTATATCTTTGACTTGGTTACGTGTTTTGATAACAGAGGCTTTACCAAGCATTACGATACAAAGGTATGTTTTTTACTTGAATATGCAAAATGAAATATAAAAAAGTAGTCAGATTATATTCCAATTCGAGGGTCGCTAAATATTATAGGGCGACCAACCGCAATAAGAACAAGGCAGTCATGCTCTATTTTGCCAATATGAAGATTGCACAGGCGTTTCATCCATTGCTGTCTTCCTTTGAGGTCATATTGCGCAACCAGTTGCATTATGCGCTGGCACACCATTTCTCCGATGGAAATTGGATTATCAATCAGAAGACGGGATTCATGGTTGCTCCTTCCCTGACATATACGAACAAGCGGACAAAGAAAAAAGTGATCAATGACTATATACTGAAGGAAATTCTGAAAGCAGAAAAGAAAATTGCCGACAGGGGTGTTAAGGTTACGACTGGTAGGGTAATAGCCGAACAGACCTTGGGGTTTTGGAACAGCTTTTACGAAACGCACCACTATGCGCTTTTGGCTGGTGTCCCTTGTCAGATTTTCAAGAAGCTACCTTATGGGTATGGACGCAAGGAAATTAACGATATAATAGTGCAGGTTCGCGAACTGCGCAACCGCATCAACCATAACGAGCCGATATGTTTCGTAAATAGGAAATGCGATTTCTCCTATGTGAGGGATATGTATAGGATGATTAGTGATTTTCTTACATGGATAGACCCGGCAATTATGCCTTCATTAAAAGAGGTGGATAAGGTATGCAAAGTGATAGAAAAAGAAGAAAATAAACAAAAGCAATGAATGTGGTTATCTATTCACGTGTCAGTTCTCAGACTGCCAGACAGTCTACCGAGAGGCAGGTTACAGAGCTTCACAAGTTCGCAATCAATAGGGGTTATACGGTGTGTACGGTTTTTGAGGAGAAGATAAGCGGACGTAAGGCGAACCTTGACCGTCCAGTATTGCTCAATTGTCTGGAGTATTGTACCAATCCGCAAAACAAGGTGGATATGTTGCTCGTTACCGAAATCTCACGTCTTGGCCGTTCTACGCTGGAACTGCTGAAGGCTCTTGATACATTGCACTGTCATAAGGTCAGTGTGTATATACAAAACCTGAACATTGAAACGCTTTTGCCGGACAAGACGGTAAATCCTTTGTCCTCACTCATTACCACGCTGCTTGGCGAACTGGCAGCAATGGAGCGTCAGGGTATACTTGATCGCTTAAACAGTGGACGTGCCCTTTACATCGAAAAAGGCGGGCGTTTGGGTAGAAATATAGGAAGCAAGAAAAGCCTTGAACGGAAAAGAGAAGAATACAAGGAAGCTATTGCCTTGTTGAAGAAAGGCTATTCTATTCGTAACGTGGCTAAGCTGACAGGCAGAGCCGTTTCTACCATCCAAATAATAAAGAAAGAGTTTGGCTTGTGAATATTGATTTTAGACACCATTTCTCTGAAAGTGCTAATTATTAGCTTTTCAGAAATGGTGTCTTAAAGTTATGACAGGTTGGAATTGTCATATTTCTACTCCTAAATTAATATCCTTTTTTTTTAGTGGGGTATATTCTTTTAATCCCCAACCTGTTGGGGAAAGAATGCGTTCAAAGCTTCTTTCTATATTTCCTTTAGTATAGGTAAGTACTTGTTTCTCTAATAAATTTTTAAAATCATTGGCATTTAAATCTCTGAAGATATTGATACATTCTTTCTTAAGATATTCATTGATTGCAGATGCAGACACTGTTTTTTGTGTTGTTTTGTCAAATATATGAAGATTATTGGGGATAGGAACCATTGTATCAATACCCATGAATACGTTACAATCGACGATAAGTTTGTAAGCATTGGTTTCTGCAAGTGGAGCTGATAGGCAATATGTAGAACGTTGAATTAGGCTTTGGATGAGTTCTTTTCCGTTTATTTGAAACATATCTGCAAGAAGATGATAACCTCTTAGATTAAGTTGTGACACTGTATCTTCTATTGCTGGAATGAATTTCATCCCCGGACCTAAATTAAGGTCAAAATGCTTGTAATAACGTAACAGGTCATTCCAATCCTTACACTTTGGAGTCTTTATTATATTAATGGTATTTTCCATTTTCATGGAACTGAGATAATGACTAGAAGAAAACTCCTCTTCTTTCCAAGACTGTGTTTGCCCATTTGGAAAGCTAATAAAAATAGTTTTAAAGTTATCTCCAGGAACAGTCCTTGAAAATGCTTTACAGTCATCTCCTTTCAGATAATATGCAGTAGCAATATCAAAACCGTTACCAGCACCATCATTGTCAAAACAGCAATTCCATTTCACATTAGGGAAAAGAGATTTAATGCTCATAATTTGACTTTGAGTAACGTTACCGCCAATACTGATAAATGCACAAGTTGTATTCTTATTGAAATGATTGATTTCATAGAAGCTCATAGCATCGATAGCGGATTCAAATAGATATATTTCCGTTACTTTATCAAATGGTACAAAGTTTGCGATCCAACAACTGTTTGATTTATCGCCGCCAATGCAAAATCCTTTGAAATTAATATTTTGGGCAGGATCATAATTACGCATTTCAAAATTTGTAATTTCCATTTGTCCTGGTTTACGGAATGGGAAACCGGCATTGTCTTTACTACCCACAGAATAAATAAGTAGCCTACTGCTGAAATCTTCTATTGTTTTTCTGGATAAATAGCGCTTTTTATTTAAATAAGTGGCTGTTGTTTCTGTTAATGGACGGGGAGAATATTTGTTAATGTCAAAGACGGTATTTTTAGATTGTGTAATATTGTTTTTTGTTGGTGTAGCAACTTTTAGGTCACTTCCTAAATATTTACTTAATACTTCATTTACTCCTTTATAGCCTGTTTGAGTGCAATTAGTAAATTTATCCAATCTGTATAAAACGAATTTAGTAAGATCACCTTTGTCTTTTATATCTCCTTTACAGGAAAAGTAGGCTTTTCCGTTTGGGTATATAATGATTTTATCTTCAGGCATCTGTCTTGACCCTAAGGTATATTCAAGATATTTTGCATTTGGACCAGATATTTTGGTGTAACCAAGATATTCAGCCATTTCCGCTATAGTAATTTTTGCTCTATAATCGTTGAAGTCCATGGAGTTGTCTTTTAAAAGTTAAAGGTACATATTATTTTTAAGTTTGAAAGAGAGATTCTTAATTTTTAGAATTCAACGGATGAATCTACTGTATTAAATGTTTGTTTTCCGACTTGGAGCGTCCAACCGGCTGGTGATTTACTTAATCCCATCATCTGAGTAATGCCGGGTTTGCTGGTTATTTCCGTCTGTTGTCCTGACAATAATTTTTTTAGTGCTTCCGGAGACTGCTTTTCCAAATCGATATTTCCAACATTCAAGGGTTCTACCCTACCAGTAGATTTATCTAAAATACGGTAATTGTGTGTTTCAGTTATTGGTTTGTTGTCTTTTTGCGAGATTGTGAGATCAACAGTCATTCTTTTTGCACCACAAGATTGTATTTCAATATCTTTGATTGTATACTTGGATTCTCCAGAGATAAAGGTCGTTTCTATGTTAATGGAATATCGTTCTATAGCATTTGCTATATTTTTATAGCCCGTATTGCGGTATGCTTCAATTATAGGAATTAGACTGGTTTTCTGCGCAAATAATGGGTGTTTTGCCATTATGTCAAAAAAACATGCTTTTAAGCTATTATAATCTCCTATTCGCTCTGGGTAGTTTCTATCATTGGAAAAAAGAAAATAGCTTATTTGTTCTGTTTCCTTATTATGGTTAATGGCAAAATTATAGTCTCCATTTTGGGCAGTTATTCCATTCCATTCTTTTTCATCGCATATAATATATTTGCCATGAGATACGGTATTCTCATTGATTTGTGAGAAGCCATTCCCTTTTAGATATCTTTCAAAATCTTTTATTGGAGCAGGAAAATCAGTAAACTTCTTTTCTTGGAAGATATAGAACGCTTCTTTTTCACTGGGGGTTAAATCAGGAAGTTTAATTTCTGATTGGTTTTCCTGCTGGTAGGCTTTGAAATTTTCTACTACATTTTCATGGAAATCTTTTAGGAATTCGGGGCTGCAACCGTTTTTGCTGTATATTTTTTCGGCAGCTTGGAGAATTTCCATAGCACAACTGTCCGATCCTTGAAATACAATGGCGGGGATATCGTTGTGCAAACATTTTGCTAATAGTGATTTTTGGTCTTTCATTTTTTATATTTCTGCGGAAGAATCTGCCATATTAAAAATTTGTTTTCCGGCTTGGAGCGTCCAACCGGCTGGTGATTTACTTAATCCCATCATCTGAGTAATGCCGGACTTGCTGGTTATTTCTGTCTGTTGTCCGGACAACAACTTTTTTAGTGCTTCCGGAGGCTGCTTTCCCAAATCGATATTTTCAACATTCAAGGGCTCTACCTTACCAGTAGATTTATCTAAAATACGGTAATTATTGATTTGTTCTCTGTCGGAAGAATTGGATATGTCACCAATCAGACTTTTGCTGCCAGAAGATTGAAGTTCTGCTTGGTTTGTAGTTATGTTGGTTTTCATTTCAATATATTTGTTTGTGACAGCTGCCCATTTATCCATACCTTCTGCTGATACATTTTCTTTATCAAGAGCTCCCCAAGGATTTTTAGCATATTCACGCATTATTTTATTACGTTCTTCTGATAAATATTGATCTGGATTTATTACAGCTTTTGTATTATTTGAGGAATACCATTCTAAAGGATGTGGATTATTCATATCATATATATCGTAAGTAAGATCATCTACTGCCTTCTTGACCTCAGGATTGGTGGTCAATGTTTTATATCTGAATCCTGTGGGATTACAGTCAAGTTCATGTTCTATTGCTTTCAGGTAACTTTCAGCATTATCGTATTCAATAACTTCACGTACCTCACCATTAAAGCCATAGTATGAGATGGTTCCTATGACTTCTTTATTAGTGGAATCTGTTTGGGGACATGAGAATAGATCTTCTGTTTTCCTTTCAATAAAAGGATAGTCATTTTTTATATCTTCTTTAAAGCTTGTTATTGCCTTACTGGTTTCTGTAGCTTTCCATCTATCCGCTTCATCTTGTTCTTTTTTTGTTTGTTGAGGATCATCGGAATAATCTGCTTTCAATAACATTTCACTATGTCTACATTGGATTGAATCAAGTTGGTATAATAACGAACGTACTTTGGGTATGAATCCGTTATCTACATTGCTATGAATCTTTATATTACATATATTCTCAATAATAGCTTTGTGGACTGCTGGAGAAGGGTCAGTTATTGATGAAAAAAGATTGGGCTTAGTTTGTACAGCAGTGATTTGTAATGATTCGGGTAGAATATTTATAAAGAAAGGGTCATTTGAAGATAGTTTTATTGCCTGAAATAGTACTTTTGGAGTAGGATTAGGTATATTTTGTATCGAATATATGCTTTTTTGTATAGCAGTTAGTTGTACCTGTTCCGAAGGTTCCTTAATTTTTCCAATTACGAAGAGATCAGCTTTTACAGCTTCTAGTTGAACTGCTTCGGAAGGGTTCGGCAGTATTGCTATGACTCCGGGATTTTCTTTTACCATATCCATTTCTACTTTTTCTATTAGTTTTTTATTCTGTGAGGTATGTATTACTTCTAATTGTGCCTCTATTGTTGGATGTTTGATATACTGAATTGCTTCAGGATTTTTCTTTATAGCAATCAGTTGTAACTCCTCAGAAGGATTAGGTATAGTTTTAATTACTGAAAAATCTCGTTCTATGGCTGCTAATATTATATCTTTAGAAGGTGCTTTTATATGTTGTATTACTGAAGGGCTAATTTTCACTGCTGTTAACTGTACATCCTTTGTTGGATTAGATATATATCTTATTGTGGAAGGATTGATTGTAATGGCTAACAACTGTATTTTTTCTGAAGGATTTGATATGAATTGTATAACGGATGGATCTGTTTGTATAGCTGCAATTTGTAACTCTTTTGATGGATTAATCAAATCTTGTATTTTATACGGATTTTTCTGCATTAATTCTGTTGTATATTCATTTTCTGCATTAAAAAATAAACTCATATATGATATGGTTTCCTTTAACTTTTCTGTAATTTTATTCATTGCTTTAATCAATTAAATGTGGTTAATTATATTTCTACTGAAGAATCTACCATATTAAAAAATTGTTTTCCGGCTTGAAGCGTCCAACCGGCCGGTGATTTACTTAATCCCATTATCTGAGTAGTGCCGGATTTGCTGGTTATTTCTGTCTGTTGTCCGGATAACAACTTTTTTAGTGTTTCCGAAGACTGCTTTTTCAAATCGATATTTCCAACATTCAAGGGTTCTACCCTACCAGTAGATTTATCTAAAATACGGTAATTATTGATTTGTTCTCTGTCGGAAGAATTGGATATGTCACCAATCAGACTTTTGCTGCCGGATGATTGAAGCTCTATTTGGTTTGTAGTTATGTTGGTTTTCATCTCAATATATTTATTGGTTACTGTTTCCCATTTATCCATACTTTTGGTTGATATATTTTCTTTATCAAGAGCTCTCCTATGGTTTTTAATATTGGGTTCTATATCCTTTTCTGTTGTAATTCCAATTTCATATTTATAATTATCTATGATTTCTCTTTGCTTTTGTATTTTCCAATTTGTTATTTTATCTGATTCATTATTAACATAATGATTCCCTTTATTATAATCAATATTCATTTCTTTTAAGTAAGCATCGCCTTCAATATATTTTAGTTCAGATATTAATTTTTTTGTTGCTTTTATAATTTTACGATCTGTGGGGATTTCGATATTTCCACAGAATTCTTTTGCAATTTCTTTACATACAGCAATGGTTGGATTCTTAATTTCTGAGAAAACTTCTTTTGATTTTTTTATAGCCATTAATTGCACTTTTTCTGTTGGGTTTTTAACATTTGCTATAGAATAAACTCCTTTCCAACGCAAGGCGTGTAGTTGTGCTTTTTCTGTCGGATTTTTAATATATTGAATTTCAATGCCATGCTTTAATAAATATAGCTGGCTTTTTTCACTTAGCTTTTTTATATAGGGATAGTTGTATATGTCTTCTTTCAAAGCAATAAGTTGAACCTTTTCTGTTGGACTTTTAATATACTTTATTGTATGCGGAGAACTTTTGACAGCTGCAAGTTGTTGTGCCTCTGTGGGATTAGCTATGTCTTTGATATTTCCCGGATGTTTTTTAATATTATCTAATTCTCTGTATGAAGTAAAAATATCGTTGATAAGTTCTTTTATTGATTTCATATGTATGTTGCTTTTATCGTTATTATATTTCTACAGAATTTTCCATTGTATCAAAATATTGTTTCCCTATTTCTAATGTCCAACCGGTTGGTGATTTGCTCAACCCCATCATTTGGGTGATTCCAGATTTGTTGGTTATTTCTGTCTGTTGTCCGGACAACAACTTTTTTAGTGCTTCCGGAGGCTGCTTGTTCAAATCGATATTTTCAATATTCAAAGGTTCTACCCTACCAGTAGATTTATCTAGAATGCGATAATTGCTAATTTGTTCTCGGTCGGAAGAATTGGATATGTCACCAATTAGGCTTTTGCATCCGGATGATTGAAGTTCTATTTGATTTATATTGTCGTTTAGTTTATTTATTTCGACTATTTCTTCAGGAGGCAATATATGTTCGACATAATTTCCTTCTGCTCTAGAGCCTGTACAAAGAATATAGTTTCCTTTGTCATTCCATACTAAATGATCATAGATATTCCCTTTTTGGAAGAATCTGGCATGGAGTTGTTGCTTGGAATCGTAATAGTATTTGCAAATGATAGGCAAATCTTTTCTTGTAGGTTGCCAGGAAATACCTTCAGCTAAAGCAATACGTCTTGCTGCTCGCGTACTCTCTAGCTCAGGATGCCCATTGGCAGCCTTAATAATTCGTTCTACTCTTGTAGGCTGGCGTATCTCTCCCCTATCAAGTAAGCTTTGGTATTCTTTTTTTATTGCAGTACGTTCAGTTAGGTATTTCTTACTCCTCTCAATATTGAAATTCAATGATTTTTCTTGTTGGCAGGCAGTTGTTTGTATTCTTTTATGTAGAGTTTGCTCTGAACAGAAAGCATCTCTATATCCTTTTGAGGCAAGATATTCATCTTCTGTCATAACTGGAGTTGGAGAGATTATAGCTTCCTGACTGTTGTTTTGTTCTGCATTTAGCCCTATTCCCTCTTCTATCATTGTTACGGCTTTGTTAACATCCTGAAGAATATTCAGGATATATTTCGAATCATTGGTTATTTCTGATAGCCATCCTTTCAAATATTGTGCGTTTTCTTTTCTTGGTAAAACAGCTAATCCCAAGTCTCTACCGGTTACGGCACTTGATAATTCAGCTATGAGTTCTTCATGAGCGTATAGGAGAGTTCCATGATAACCGAATTTGCGAGCTAGCCTTTCGGGGTGGCCGGTGGAATGCGCCATTTCGTGCAATGCGGTATAATAAAACTCTTTGCCGTTGGGAAATTGTTTCATTGTAGGTAAGGTAATAGAATCGGTGGTCGGAGAATAAAAAGCGTTGTCTTGCTCTTTTAACTTAATAGGACAAACCCATGTTTGCTTTTCTATGGTTTGATCTATTAATGGGTTTCGATAGCCGTCATTGATGGCTTCATTGAAACAGAACTGTTTTTTTATAATTTCCCATTTCTCAGGATATTTTTCAGCAAAGTTGGTTTGGTCGAGATTGAACACATTGAAGTATCTTAAAAATGGAATTACTTTATACTTTTTCTGTTCAATTTTATTCAGGCTGTTATAAAATTCTTTTGTAACTCGTTCGCCGGTTATTTGATTTTTTATGTTTAGCTCATAGTAGCTTATAGGGAAAGATGATTGCCCCTTTATGATAAGTACATTCTCTTTTTGTGCCTGGGCAAAAGTAAGAAATACTGGTGTTTGGTAATTGTATTTCTCACAGAGGAAATATAACATAGCCTTATTGAGATTGTTATATGTCCTGCCGGATAAGTTTTGAGGTAATCCTCTAAATTGTTGAGAGAACCAGGGTTTACGCCAATCTGATGTTTCAACCTCTTTCATCTTTTCAATCATTAGATTTGCATATTTTGCTAGTGCAGGGTTTACTTGATTGTTCATATTGGTTTCTATTGTGGGTTTGTGCAAATGTAAGTCTGTGGGGATGCAAATACATTGCATCTTAGGAATTTATTTAAGAATAATGTGTTTTAAATCTAACAGAACTTTAACTGCAAAATTTCTAGAGTTAATTCCTAAAACTTTTTATTTTGATGCAGGACAAGGTGGTTCCGTATCCGATACACGTGTTACATATTGTTTAGGAGATCCGGAAATAACAGTTTTAGCTCAACCGGATGCCGGGTGGGAAATTGAATATTGGGAAGCAATGTTAAATGGAAAATGGAATATGGCTTCTGACCGGGAATATCTTATTGTAGATGATTATTTGTATAAAAAATATGAAGATGGTACTACCTTTTATTTGGTTTTTCAGGTGACCAGTTTAGGAACACCAGTCAATAATATTATGATAAACAGCGTTCGACATACTGGACCAGGATTCGAATTTACGGTAGTTTCAACTTATAATACAGAAGTAGACATCGAAGCAGATTTTTCCGTAACCTACGATTTTGCCTATTTAGATACAGAAAACAACTGGCATACAGTGAAAAATGTAACAGATACCCAATATTACCACAGATTGGAGAAAGGGAAAAATAAGTGGACTGTATTTATTCCCTATTCTGAATATAGAGGAACTGGAACCGGTGCATTAGATACAGATACATATAATATAAAGTGGGAATTTTCTGGTAATAATGGCAGTGGTAATGTTGGAATAATAATGGGGGGGTATAGGTATTATTTCGTCGCGGCGTCAGGAAAACTGTGAGATTTAATTAGTTTTTTCCCTATTCCATTCAAATACAACACTCTCCTCATCTTGTGAGGATGTAAATTAAACCGTGTCAGCAAAGTTAATATTTTATTCTTTGCTGACACAGTTTATTTTACACTACCCATAAAGAGAGGTGCAGTAAGTTGGCAAATCTGTTAGTAAATAGATAACAAATATACTATACAAATAAACTTTTATTTTCTCTAGTAAACATTTGTTTTTATGGAATAAACAGAACAAAACATAAATCTCCTATTTAATTGTCATTGTAAAGGTAAAAAGCCCAACATTACATTTCCAAGATGCCTTACTTACAAATATCGTAAAATTTGCGACAATCGAGGAAATTCTCGGTGGAATAAGATGATTTATAAAGAATTACGTATAATTACCTTAGTCGGGTTTCTCTTATAGATGATAGTCTTATTCAGGATGACGGAAGCCGCCGCCTTTCCCATCATCTCAAAATCGGTAGAAATCACCGTAATGCCCCCTTCCAATATCCCCTTTACAGCCGTATCATTGTACGAAATTAGGCCAATGTCTCTACCCAATTCGTAATTGTTCTTCTTTGCCAGCTTTATCAGCTCTACATCATCCGTATCATACCTGCTGAACGTGATATAGGCATTTCCTTTACAGAAATGTTCTGCTTCAATGTCCGGTTCTATGGAATAGGGTTGTTCATTCTCTATGCAATAATACAGAAAACCGTCAATCACTTGCTGAGCATGGATAGCTTCTGGACGGGCTATTAAAACGAGTTTATCGTATTTTTCTAGCCGCTCTTGTAATTGCAGAAGACTGCAATAGATGTCATATCTGTAATCCTGATAGATACAACTATAGTTACCACTTAGTCCTTTCTGTGCATAATCGATAATAATTCGCTTCTCGGGCGGAATTAAGTTTAGGATGTCTGTCACATCTTCTTTCAGGAATGTAGCTATAATATAATGTGTGTAATTACCCAAATTCTCTTTGATGAGTTTTTCGAAAACTTTATAATTATGATGGTGAAAGTAAACATCAATATCTCCCTTGTCTTTCAAAGCATCCAAGATGGAATGATAAATCTGCTCACGCATTACGTTCATCTTGTCTAACAGAAGAAATACGTGGCACGAATAATTTACAGATACTTTCTTCACATAATATCCTTTTCTGTAGACAGCTTCAATAATTCCCATCTCCAATAGATAGCTGATACCCTTAAGTAAAGTTTCTTTACTCATGTGTAGTTGTGTCTGCAATTGGTTTAGCGAAGGTACTTGGTCACCTATCTGAAGAGTGCCTTCCTCTATTAATGAATTAATATAATCTACCAACTGAAGATACTTCATTTTGGAAGCCGATTTCTTTTGTTCTGCCATCTCTAATTTCCGATTCTGCATTCTTAAAAATATTAATAAAATATTAGCAAATATACTTAAATACAATAACAAAACAAACTATTGGAAAAACAAATCACTGGTTTCTCCAATAGTCCGCCACAATTAAATGTTACTGCAAAAATATAGCCGCCTACTCATAGCATCCCACTGAAAACAGTGCGGCCGGTACTAAAGAAGAGGGATGTTCAAGGACAATGCGAAGCTTATCCGTTGATAGTTGCTCCGAAAATTCAATCACGTTTATTGTTTGATAATTACCTTTCTTCTCATACACCAAATTATTCTTTCCATCAAATATCTTGTAATTCTTCACACAGAATGGCATTCGACGTTCCGGGTGGGTCATTTGAACCGTTTCCATCGGATGGTCGTAGTCCGTATCAAAAAAAAGGACCAGTTTCCCGACACGTTTTACCATATTCCATTGAATGGTTATTGTAGGAGTCGGGTCATTCGCATCTGCCACCCAAGCATTGGGTGACTGAACGGGGCGGTTGATACCATTACTGAGGTTACTTGCTTGAAAGGGGTGTAAGTGTTTCTCCAAACGGATAGCGATGTTGTGTCCTTCCGGCCGGCGTTTAGGACACCAAAACTCAAATTCATCGATACCGATGTCATGTTTGGGTATTTGTTTGCCAAAATTGGATACTGCCTCATTAACTGTATTGAATACCGATAGGATGCCCGTCACCCTCTTCTGGCTATATTGTAGTTGCACAAGAAGGTTCTTTTTAAAGACGAGGAAAACATACTGATGTTCGGGGATGGCGGTTTCAAAGTCCAATTCCAGACATTGTTTGCCTGGAGCCAACAAATAGGTCTTGCGCTCTAAAGTAACATCCGGAGTATGGTTAAATGGTTTGCTACTAACACGGAGTTCCACCTCCAATTCCGTTGCCGTCTCAGCCTTAAGCTCCACTTTCACTTTTCCTAAATGTTCTCCCTTTTGCAAGGGTATCATTTGTGCTATAGACTCATCCAAAACACGTAAGTTCCCATCATCAGGAAATCCCTCAAAAGTAAATTCGCTGGATACATTAAGAGTAGCTTCATTCAATATATTTTCCTCATCATATACCACAATACCCGGAATGTATTGTCCTATTCTCATTAATTTTTTTTGAAGTTCGGGTATCCATCCATTCGAGTATATTTCCCGAGGAGACAAACCTTCACGCAAACAAATGAAAGCTGCCATTGCCACTGCTTGCGCACTGTGTGCCGAAGTAGTCATCACTCGGGTAGATCCGAAGGCCACATGCGATGCACTGATAATCCTTCCTGCTAGAAAGAGGTTGTCCATTCCTTTGCTGTAGAGACAACGGTATGGTATCTGGTATACGCCTTTCGAGTGCCACTGATTGCAGGCAGATTCCTCACCAAAAACGCCCGCTGCTGGATGTAAGTCAATACTCCAACCACCATACGAAACGGCATCCTCATGAAATTTCTGTTCGATAATATCTTGCTGGATTAGTATATAGTCTCCTTCAAATCTGCGGCTTTCACGCTTGCCCGGGATACATCCTACCCACTCCAAAGTCATGGTTTCGGCTTCAGGATACTTACCCGAATTTTTGATATAGTCCCAAGCACCATAGATAACCTTCCAAAGTTCCCATTTTATCTGCTCCGTATCATGCACGGTGTCCAAATGTCCTCCATATTCCACCCACCACAACTTGCATCCATGCTCCTTCGCGTTAAAATTGCGGAAGCGAGGAACAGTCTTTGTCACATCTAAAGCGTAGGAAGGTGCCGTATACTTCACAGGTTTACCCGTATCACGGGTGTAAAAGTAAAGGCTGTGTCCCAAAAGTTCTCCATACTCTCCCGAAGGAGCAAACTTCTCGTCAAATTCCTCCCGACTTTCAGCACCCATACGATAAGGACTTCCAGAAAGGAACCCCACAATACCATCACCTGAGGCATCACAGAATAACGACGAATGCACTTCATACATCGTGCTGCTCTGACTGCAAAATCCTTTCACACATTCAATCTTGTGTTCCGAACTCTTCTGCACCTCATATACACAGGTATTCAATAATAAAGTTATGTTAGGCTCGTTCACAACCTTATCTAACATAATAGAATCGAAGATTATAGGATTGCCTTCGGGATTACGATAAGTATTTTCCACCATAATTTCATCTATTACCCCACCTTCACGCGCCCAGCGGTTATTATTTCCCATATGAGAAGTGGCGCCAAGCATCCACAACCTTACTTCACTGGAACCATTTCCGCCCAGTACCGGTCTGTCTTGGACCAAAACAACTTTCATTCCCTCACGAGCCGCTGTAATAGCCGCACACACTCCGGATATACCTCCGCCTACTATCACAAAATCCGCATACAGAACATTCGATTTAAGCATTCTTGTGTCCTTAAACTTATCTGCTATCATTTTTATATCCTTAATATTCTTACTCACTACTTACCTATCCTTACAACCTTACGCAACCTAATGTCATCCGATGTGCTTCCCACCAGTATTTCATAATCACCCGTATCATAATCAAACTCTTTTATCTCCGGCTTATAATAAGAAAAAGCTTCTTTATCTAGCATGACTTCCACTTCTTGCTTACCGTTTCTTTGAATAAAATGTTTGGCAAAGCCTTTCAACTCTTTATACGGTCTTACCACTTTAGGATTTAACGGACGCACATACACCTGCGCTGTTTCCGCGCCATCATACTTTCCTGTATTTTCGATTGTAAACCTGATTTTTACCATCGGTTTCTTGTCTTGCAGTTTGGATATACGCAGATTTGTGTACTTGAATTTCGTATAGGAAAGACCATATCCGAACGGGAACAGAGGTTTCGTTTCACTACTATCATAATATCGATAACCCATAAACAAACCCTCTTTATATGCCACGCGTTTATCACCATCTTCATCGTGATAATAAGGATAGGCAGGATTATCTTCCCATTTCTTCTCAAAAGAGATAGGTAATTTTCCGCTTGGATTGACCTTTCCGAACAGAATTTCGGCAACAGCCGTCCCTCCTTCTTGTCCCGCATACCACAAATGCAGCAAGGACGGTACTTTATTTACCCATTTCGACATATCCACATTTCCTCCGGCATTCAGTAATACAATAACATTCGGATTCGCAGCCGCAACACACTGTACTAAACTGTCTTGATATTCGGGCAATGCGAAAGGACGGTCGTTACTTTCACGTTCACTACTTTCATTAAATCCGATATTTACAATGGCAACGTCCGCTTGTTTTGCTATTTCAACCGCCTTATCAAACAACAGCTTATCTTCTCTCCAACCAAATGAAATATCTACAGGATGTACATTGGCAAAATACTCCAAAACGATGGGATATTCCTTACCGGCTTCCAGTTTCATCACTGTTTCGCGTGTCGTAATACCCTGATCTCTCCATTCATTAACCACCAGTTCAGAACCAACCTTCAAACGAAAGCCATCAAATCCCCTCACAACAAAACGATAGTCTGTTGTTTTTTCGGGTCTGACTACTCCGCTCCATCGCATCGAACAATGATCATAAGGTATTCCCTTATTTTCGGAAGCAATGTGCCATCCGTTACCTATATTTACAATTGTGTCAACCTGAGTTTTGGCAGGTGCACCCTTCAATCGGGTATTGCTAAAATACTCAGCCTTAAGTCCTCTTACCATGCTTCCCGCTTTGGTATAAAATACGGAATTACCCACTGTTTCAGTCAGTGTAGGTACTCCTGGAGCATACGATATACGAATATCATTCCCCATATCTTTCAGTCCTTCTAATACCGAAACCGAATGGAAAGGAAAGGTATAAGAACTTCCACCGCCTGAGATATAAGAATTGGCATTCGGCCCAATAACAGCCACTGATTTCACTTTGGACACATCCAATGGCAAAAGGTTCCTTTCATTCTTCAACAGAACAATACCCTCTTTGGCAAGTTGCAATGCAGTCTGAGCTCCTTCGGGATTGTCCAATGGAATAGAACTGTCCAACTGTTCATTATCAAAGAAACCAAACCGGAACATAATCCGCAATATTCTTCTTACTTTCTCGTCGATAGTACTTTCCTTCACCTTGCCAGATTGTATAGCGGGTATCAGTTTCTGCTTATTCATAAACTTTCCACGAGGCATTTCCAAGTCCAGTCCACCGTTGGCTGCTTCTACCGCATCATAGGTGGCCGACCAGTCGCTCATCACAATACCGTCAAAGCCCCACTGTCTCCTGAGCACCTGATTGTTCAAATAATCGTTCTGCGTAGCATGAATTCCGTTAACGGGATTGTAACTGTCCATCACAGCACCCGCACCCGCTTTGTGGATAGCGGCTTTAAATCCCGGCAGATAAATTTCATGTAATACACGCTCATCAATATCACTGCTTACATTGTTTCTATCCCACTCCTGATTATTTGCAGCATAATGCTTCAAAGTAGCTACAACATGTTGGTCTTGTAATCCTTTTACGTAGCCAATAGCTACTTGTGAGTTCAGATACGGATCTTCAGTAAAATATTCGAAATTACGCCCACACAAAGGAGAACGGACAATATTCATACCCGGCCCCAGCAAAATATGTACCCCGCGGGCTTTTGAATCCCGCCCTAATTGCTTGCCCAACTCGTAAATCAATCCTCTGTTCCAAGTGGCTGCTGTAAGTACGCCTGCCGGATAGGCTGTGGACTTACCATCCTTATGTGTTCCTACTGGACCATCGGTCAATTTTATTTCAGGAATTCCCAAACGTTTGATGCCACGAACATAAAACCCTTTGTGCCCTCCTATATAGTCTATCTTTTCCTCTAATGTCATATGCCGAAGCAAGTCGTTTACCCTTTCCTCCACCGAAGCGGTCTTATCCTTATATAATTGGGCAAAGCCGTTTATCGAGAAACAGCTTAAGATACCTACCAGTATTAAATGTTTCATTGTCTTTCTATTCATTACTTAATAAATTCAGAAATAACTTTTTTCCACACCTCATACCCTTTGGGTGTCAGATGCAAGCCATCAGCCCGGTAGTGTTCAGGATATAACTCTCCATCCGCCGTAAACATGACACTATAAACATCAGCATAAGCCGTATTTGGTTGTTGCCCAACAAAGTCCTTTATCAAAGCGTTTGTCCTTTCAATACGAGCCTTGTCTTTCAGCCTTCGTACAGACGGCTTAATGGAGATAAAGATAATTTCGGCGTTGGGCTTCTCCGCCCTTACAATGGTGAATAGTCTTTTTGTCTGCTCCAAAATTTCTTCCGGCGTCCATTTATAACCGATATCATTGTCTCCTTCATAGATAAAAATCTGTTTAGGATGATACGGAGTGATCAAACGGTGCTTATAATTTATCAAATCTATTGTCTTTGTTCCAGATACCCCCCGGTTGAGGACTACCTTGCCCGGGAATTCTTTTTCAAGGGTTTTCCAATTTTCGATAGTCGAACTGCCAACAAAAAGAATAAGATCTTTAGCGGGAGGATTTACCAAATCTGCTTTTTCAAAACGTTCCATCTTCTGGTCCCACTTCAATTGCTGGGCTAGTTTGGGCACTCCTTTGACGCGATGGCATTGAACGGGAGTTCCGTTCAACAGTATCCCACCCAAATGGATAGTAGACTGCCCTGTCTTCTGTGCGGCAACGCGAATTGTCACCTGATGGATACCTTGTCTGAGCTTTATCATACCATATTGGGCTTTGTAACTATCGGCAGCGTGCTCATCAAAGCGGCTTAGCGTGTAGCTGCCTACTTTGTCATTAGCTTCATACCAACAACTATTTCCATCCTTAACCTTTTTTAGTTTGACCAACTGTCCATTGACTATAATCTCCAACCGTCCCGCTTCCGGTCCGCTGACATCAAGTAGCCCGAACTTATCACCTTTAAAGGCAAAAGAGAAAATAGATCTTTCCCTACTGCTGGTCATGACTGTAGCCAACTCTCCTGAAAGAGCATCCAACTGAGGATGTCCGGCTGTTTGTTTCGCTTTCCAATTACCATCGAAAATGGCAATCTCGGAAGGGGCGTACATTTTCATTTCAGCCCATGCAGCGTTTTCCGGCAATTTAGGACAGATATGTTCTTGCCCATAAGCCAGAGAGGACAATGTTATCCCCACAATCATCATTATTATCTGTAATTTTCTCATTATAATTATTTTGAATTAAGTATTATTTCTTTCTTTTTTTCAAACTTTCCATCCACATTCACCGTTACTTTAATCCTAGCATCCTCATCCAAACTCAGTTTATAGAAACTACACTCAAACGGATAGGAACAAACGATGCGGGATTGCCCGTTGCACTCCACCGACATTGTTAGTTTTTGCCCCTTTACAGGCGGCGTTTCAGCAAATCCGTAGACAGAATCCCAGCCAAACGGCGAACGTATCCGAAACAAAAATACTTTTCCAAAAGGTTCTCCCATATCCACCACTTGCATTCCTTCTTCCAACACAGGATAAGAAACCTCTTTACGAGTTTCTGCCAGTGGAAATGCCAATGCTTTGAAGCCTTTTCCCGGGATGGACAGCTTGATAGAATTGCCTTCTCTGCCCAACTTTCCATTCTTTCCCTTCTTCGTGTACTGTGTGACATTGCCTTTTTCTATCAGTCCGGCAACAGCATCCAAACGGATGGTTAATGCTTCTTCCTGTTGGGACTCTCCGGAAAGAATTACCCAAAAATATTTATCCGATATGGCAGTCAGATAGTTTACCGTAGGATTATCAATCGTTATCAAACCTCTTTTCATCCAAAGTTTCGACTGGTTGTCACCGAAGATCCGCCCTTTCCCATTACCATAGATCCGATTTGTAAACCATACAAAACCTTCTTGTTTACACGCTGGGAAATAGATATTTCCCAGAGAACGTTCCATCGCCTCTGATACCAAGTAGTCCCATGTAAATGCCAGATGGGGCGGAATATGGTGGTAGTAGATAGAACTTACATCCGGGCCTTTGTACGGAAAGTTGGGAGACATGGTTATATCCGTATATCCTGTCGCATAATACCCTGGATAATTGGTGAAACGCCCTATCACGCCATTACGCGCATAAATTTCATAAATTCGTTTACGAGTATGTTGGTAGAGACGTAGCAGATGGGGTGCCCAATTGCTCATAAAAATGGGACGAACCTGCTTTCCCTTAGACCGCAAGAAATAAGTAGAAGGCTGTTCAAAGCCTAACCCCACCGGCGATACCAGCCATGCCGGAACTTGCTTCTCCTGAGCATCATTCTCCGTACGTGGAAACCCTAAGCGGAACTTTTTTTTACCCTTCCACCACAAAGTCGTATTACCATCAAAACGACTACCCGGATGAATCGTTTGCAAGCTATTTGTCACGGCAGGAAACGACCTGATACCGGCAATGGTGTGGGAAGCGCCGTATTGTGCTGCTGTTAGGTACTTCTCTTCTCCAGTCATTTCATACAAATCGAGTAGATCCCACCACGGAGCATATACATTGGCATTGTAAAAAGCCATTAAGCCTACCGGACGTGAGGTGTTCTTATAAATTTGCGTATCTATGTAGCGATTGGCAGTAGAAATTGCCATACGTTTCCACTTTTCATCTTCCGTCAAGCGATAAGCCGATAGGGCTTGCACCCAGGAAAGAACTGGCGTGGAGTATCCTTTCGTCTTTCTTAACGTATCTCCCGGAAGGGCGATGGCAGACAACCACGGATTTAATCCGCCCAGCAAATGATGTAAACCTTCGTAATAAGAGGTATTGAACTGAGACTTAAAAGGGTTAAGCTGCAAAGTTTCCAATGTTTTGTTATAACCATTCGGAACCAAGTCCGTTGCCCACCTATATCCACTCCTAGACAAGGTGTATTCTATCGTAGGCAAAGAACGGGAAAGGTAAAATTCCTCATCTTCCATAAAAAGAGAAGCGGCAACGACTGCTAAAGGAGCAGAATGCACAACAGTCGGAGCTGTTTCCGGATCGCCTTCGATGTCATAGAAACCTTTAAGTCCGGCATCCCAACCACCATATTCCTCGTTGCGCATCAAATCCAGAATGTTGAATAAGGTTTCCGTGAGCGACACCTCCTGTTGTTTCCTGTAATCTCTCACTTTATAGACCCATTCCGAGATATATTCTATCGCATCATTCCACCCTGCGGGAAGAACTCCTATCACAAATTTACGTTCAAATATTTGTCCGGCACGTACCTCCGCATCTTTCATTCCCATAACGGGAGAAAAAGCCACTGGCTGAATTTTATTTTCCTCGTTCCTTATGGTAAATCCCATCGGAGCAAAATCCGATTTTCCCCAAACTTCCGGAAAAGACGTAATATCCCCGCATACGAACGATGACATCTTCCCTCCCAATGAAGTAACAGACTCAACAATAGCTACGGGTTGCTGCATCATTGAAGAGAGCATCATCACCGGATGTGGTGAGATACGTTTATATTGGAACATTGGAGGGAGCAGTACGTTGCTCATGTTTTCCTCCGGAATGGACTGAAAAGCCGAAATCCCCATGCTGTACATGCCATCCGTAGTCGGACAACAAGACAGGCTGACCTCAATATGACTTCCCTCGGCAGGAAGTGTCCAGCAACCTACCATCTGCGAACCATTTTTGGTGATATAATGCACTTCGATACTCCGATCATCCTTGTTCACAGCCTTCACTGGAATGGCTTCGCTAAGCACTCCCGATGCAAAAGGGTTCAGATAATCATCGTCCGACTTCACGGTATATGTCTTTCCATTCAAGGTGAACATCTCTTTGGATACCGCGTTTTTCCAAGAGGGGAAGAACTTATCATTATCCACCGGACTTCGGTCTGCATAAATTAGGAACACCCTGTGATCTTCCGCTGTCGACAATAAACGGCGCCATATTCCATTTACCTTAATCTCCGTTCGGCAAGCTATTGACTGGTTGTTGATACCGGCTTTCACAAAGCTTACTTTAAGATTCTCATTCTCCACAGCAGCTACCACCTCAGCATTGGGAGATAACGGCAGAGGAAGAGACACATTGTTGAGGGAGGCGCCTTTCGTTTCCACCTTTACCGGATTTTTCCTCCATTTCCCTACCTCTTTTTTGTCTAATTCATTCGGGTTGATGGTGGTATCTTTTACCAATAAGACCGCATCGCATCTACCGAAGTTCTTCTTCGTATCGTGCAATCGCAACAGTACTCTTTTCCTTTCTAAATGCACATTTCCCACGTTCTCCCAATAAAATCCTATCTGCCCATGCTTACCGGATTCTTTCATTGGTTTTTCGTCTATGCTCAAACGAAACAACCGGGTTCCCTGTGACCTTTCGTAATCAGCCGAACGCACCCATACATTATAGTCGCCCTCTTCCAGTATATTGACAACAGTCAACGCATCAAATTGCTCATTGATACTGCCTCCGCCGTTTAAGCGGAGCATGGCGCTGCCCATACAATCCGCTGCTCTCTCCACAGCCCACTTTCCCTTAAACTGGAAATTCTCCGCCTCAATCAGATATTTGTCTTTCTGCGCATAAGCATCTCCCCCTCCTGCCGCAAAAAATCCAATGCCTATAATACTTTTTATAATCCAGCGATACATATCCATATTTTTATTTATAGTTAATCTTAAAAACCTTTAGTCCATAGGTATCTATCGTTACACGCCAATTCGCAGTTTCAGGCATACTTACCTCATCGCCCTTGGCATCGAAGCAGGTTACTCTCTTCAGCCGGATGTCCTTGCCGGGGAATAAACACGCCGTATTCATGCCAATTGATGAAGTTTGCCGTTCATCATCGTTGTTCAGCAAAATCAAAAAAACGGTTTTCTCTTTCTCGTTTAATGATATGATATACTCCATATAAGGATTATCCATAGTAAACAATCCCTTACGCATGATTAAATCCGCCTTTGTGCCCATTACCCAGCCGGAAGCAAAACCATAAGTCTTGTGAGGACCGACCTTAGGAGCCATAAATCCACACGGATACGTTATTTTGCCATTGGAACGTAAATTTATTTCGGACAGCAAGTAGTCGGTAATCCATCCCACCTGCCACCAAGCGTGATGAGGGTACGGACCTGCGCCATTGTTCATGGAATCCCAATAGTAAGAAGCTACTCCTGTTGTCCAATCAACGAAGGCATCCCTTCCTATCGCAGCAGCACGCGCCATGTTCAAAAACAAAGAATCTTGCGTCATCGTAAACATACGGACAAACATTCCGGCGTGACTCGCCAACAATATCGGACCGCGATGGTTAGCAGATCCGGCAACACCGCCATGTTCGAAATTTAGCCCCACTTGGCTGATTTCCCAATCCTTCCGGACGACTCCTTTTACAACTTTATTCGCATTGGTCGGTATAGGATGCGTGTAGACAGATGTTGTATAAATTTTGGCAACCAATAGGGCAGCTTCCTTATAACGGGTGGCTTGGGTTACATCATACAATTCTAGCAAAGCCTGTGCACTCTGTACTGTGGCAAAGTCTGGCACAAACCGGGTGTCTCCACACACACCCAAAAAATGCCCTTTTTTCACTGCATGTTCCACATACCAGTCGGCACCCCGCATAGCACCTTTCAAGTACTTCTCATCTTTCAATATTTGATAAGCTATCAGTAGGCCGTAAAATGTGGGGCGTAAATCATCCACATCCGTAAACGTCGGCTTCAATGTCGCATTATCATAGGCAACTTCCCACTGTCCTTCAGGACTCATCCAGCTCAGCAAGCAATCGGCAGCAGCCCGAATATGTTGCTTAAGTTCTTCTTGCTGCGGCTCGAACAGAAAGATGTTTCCCATATCCATAAGCATATAATAAGTTGTTGCGATGGGTTCCGTATAAGGTCCCCACTCTTCAGCAAACTGCTTACTTTTATGCAAGTAATACTGCCCTGCTGATGAACCATATAAAAAACCTTTCTTTCGATGCTGCTGCATCAATTTGAAATTAAGCGCATATGGCAGTCTTTTCTGAGTCAGCCGGGCATCGCCCGTCATCTTTGCCAACATCCACATGGCGCCGTAATCGGAATTCTTCATGGCATCTTTCTCCGAACCGTAGACACCTCCCAAATAATCTTGCGCACCGATCACAGTACCTTTGTAACTATGGTTATGCCATTGAGAAGTACTGTCATTTACCAAATAGTCATACATATCATATAGTCTTTGCGTCAAAGAGTATTTGGTCTGTTTCAGCTTCAGGAAGTCCGCAAAATGATAAATATCATTGATACTATGTGTCAATACTGTATACCATTCGGCTTGCTGAAGGGTATAGCGAAAGGAGAAAGAAATGCTGTCTCCCGCTTGTACGCACGATTGTTTCTCGCCCAACACGGGATGATAAAGAGTGGGGGTAAATTCACCGTCCCTATTCATCACCGATAAACCGAGCAACCATTCGGATTGCGTCTTCTTATTTTCCAGCCAGGGATCACGTCCGACGCCAGGTTCGGCGGTAACCGCAACCGTAATTCCCGTCCGGTCTGTAATAAGTGCGGATAAGGTGGAAGCGGTACGTTCTCTCGCAACGACCGGAAGATTGGGAATACCCTGCCCGTAAGCATATGCTTGGATAAAATCTGGATTAATACCATCTCCTTGAAAGATACCGGGAATAGTAGCCCATTGAAAGTTATATTTATCTACAGAAACCAGTGAGGGGGTTGCCAATGAATAGTAACCGGTTGTCTTGGGATAAAGCGTACACTTCACCCGAATGTCATTCTGAAAGGAAACATCCAAACACCATTCTTCAACAATTCGCATCATCTCATCCTCATACTGGAAGCTTATTTCCTTATCTGAAATATATTCTACCACAGAGGGGCGATATACTTTATTCTCACCAGCCTTGTTCAGAGCAACAGCATTTATGTTCTGCTTCCACGAAGGAAGCATGTAACGATACTGCGGAGCTGGAAAAAGAATCTCCTTTCCTATAGAGTTGTATAGCTTCTGCGGTGCAGGATCGGGTTTAGTGGATGAATACAAAACGTTATGTTGGTATTTAGCCGGCTCAAGTAGATTCCAACCATTCGCACCTTTTACCTTTATGGCTTCCAGCCTATACTCGCCAGCTTCTTGTTTCCATTCAAGCTCTAGTGAGTCATTTGCCAGGAGCACTGTCGGATAATGCTGAGCGGATAATGCAGATGACAGGAGCAACATTATGCTCACTGAAAGATATTTTATGAAAGCTTTTCGCATATCTTTATTTTTAAAGGTTATTCATTAGGAGCCACTTCAATCGTAAAGACTTCTTGTGAGTATTTACTACCGTCATACCAATCGAACACGGCCTTGTATGTGCCGGGAGTACTGTAAATGTGCTTGTAAGAGGTAATGTCGTCCAAAACTACTCCCTGGTCGGGGTTACTTTTTCTTAGATTGATGAATTTAGAGATAACCCAATCATCATTAGGTCTAGACGCTATAGAACCTGTATTATTAAGTAATAGTTGAGTAGATTGTATAACCCAATTTCTCTTATCATTCAAACAATCTACTGCAGTCCAATTATCTTTCGAAAAACTCAGTTGATTACTTCCTCTGACATTTTCTGGAGAAATCAAAGCTAATTCAAATGACTTTACAGCCCATAGACATTTCTTTTGGTTCTCATCTTTATGATGAAAAGCTACAAATAATTGAACATTGGGATCATCGCCAACCCATTCTTTTAAACTAATCTCCCCTGAAGGTAACGTAGTCTCTTTATTTGCAGGAAAAGTAAACTTATCAGATAAATCAATCCATGTAGCTGCTTCCACATGTTCTTTCTCATAGATACCATCAAAGTTCGTTGATATTTTAAATTTCAAACCTTCGTCCGAAGCAGGGCGCATAAATGTAGAAAAATTCACTACCACATCATTATCCGTATAAAACCTTTCCCTAAACTCAAAACAATGCCCACTCTCTCCAGAATAAAAAGTAACTCTATCAGCATTGTTACCTGCCAAAGTAAATGTTATAGGTTCTCCTGCTTTACATTCCAGCTTATCCGGCAGGACGTTGAAGAAAGCAGGATTTTCCTCTTTGACTTCACCTTCTACTTTTACCGTTACTTTAGTCAAAGCAGAGTCTTCGCCATTATAGCGGTTGGATGTGGTTTCAAACACAACTTCGTAAGTTCCAGGAGCGGTATATATATGCGTGTATTTATCCATGGTTGTGCTTACATTCTTCAGTGCAATGCCTGTATCAGAAGCTATTTTCCGAATATCAAAACCTTGTGAGATTACCCAATCTACATTCCTGGGCTGATTTTTTCCGCCATTAATCTGTATCTGTTCTGAGGAAATATCCCATATTTTATCGGGATTTTCAAAATCAACAGCAATCCAACCCATTGTTGCCATTGTTGCCAAATTGCTACGAATACCTTCAGGAGAAATACAGTCAAGCATAATAGAACGGATTATCCAATTATTTTGCTCAACTTTCTCTTCGTCTTCATAACGAAAGGCAATAAACAATCTGGCGTCTTCGACAGCTCCAACATATTCTTTTAGACTCAGTTCACCGGAAGGAGTCTGATCACCTTTTAATATACCCGTTCCAACTGAAAAACGAACTTTATCAGTAAGGTCTATCCAAGTAGCTGCCTCCACATTCTCTTTATCATAAATCCCACTAAAATCAGAAGACACAAGAAACTTGATATTATCATAAATATCTCCATAACGCACCCATGAGTTGAAATTGACCAACAAATCATTGTCAGCACGAAGCCTGTTTCTAAAAGCATAGTTGTGCCCTGCTTCTCCCGAATAGAAAACAATATTGTCCGGTTCTCCATTCAATTTAAAAACCACAGGTTCGCCCACCTGATAAACCAGCTTGTCTAATGAAACATTCAGCACAGCGCTTGGGACTTCATCTTCCATACAAGAGACCAATATTACAAATAATAAGCCAAAATACCCAAATATATTTTTCATGTCTAATTGTTTTTCTGTATAATGAATAATCAATTACCAACCCTTATTCTGCGTCATCAATTTGTTTACGGTAATTTCTGTATTTGGTATCGGAAAAAGGACATTGCGGCTCGTAATGTTCTGTCCTACTCTGCTTGCATATTTAAATCCTACTGGAGCGGTAGTCGCAATCTCCATTCCAAAGGCTTGCATTGTCATCACATACTCACCCCAGCGTATCAGGTCAAGTTTACGCAGCCCTTCAAAACACAATTCTTTAAAACGTTCTTCCTTTACCTTTTGCAGGAAGTCCGTCGCACTCAAATCGGCAGGAAGATCCACTGCCGCATCCGGCACATGAACTGGTTTGCCAAACGCCCTTCTTCTTACTTGATTGATCGCGTCATAAGCTGCATCTGTAGGACCATTGACAGCATTCTCCGCTTCCGCCTTCATCAGTAACACATCACTGTAACGAATTACAGGAAAATTGGTAGAATTATAGAGTCGCGCTTTTTGCCCTGTTTCGTATTCCCTTCTCCACTTCCCTGGATTACGGTTGTAAATTTGACTAGTGGTATATGTCACCTTATTAGTCACTTCCACTGTCTTTTTTTCTTGGGTTTCTTCATCCACTTCTGTTACTTCTTTCACATCATAATAATAAGGCGCTATGTTCCAATCTCTCCGCATATCGCCTTTCTCATACGCATCATAAAGTCTTTTGGAAATTTTCATCGGGCCTCCGGAATAACCGACGGACTCATCACGGCAGAGAATTCCGTTCTCTATGCCTACCGAACCAGCCAAATCTACCGTGCCTATTTTATTACCATACATGCCTATCTCCCAAATACATTCTCTCAAATCATTGATATCCTGTGAGTGATTGATGAAGATTTGTTTGTAATCGGCATTCAGTTCATGCTTCTCAGAAGCTATCACCTTTTGGGCATATTGCAAGGCATCTGCATAGCGTCTCTCATCTTTTAAAGGTTCTCCTGCCATCTTCAGAAAAACCCTGGCCAAAATAGCCTGAACACCCGTTTTGGAAATTCGCTCATTGCTACCAAGTACATTAATATCCAATACCAGTTCTTCCGCATTCTGCATATCCTCTACTATTTGTTTGTAAATATCTGTTAGCGGTGATTTTGCCAGATAACTGTCATTGGCGGACAAAGTTGGTGTCAACTTCAAAGGAACTTCTCCGAAAAAGGTAGTCAGCAAATAATAATAATATCCTCTCAGAAAAAGAGCTTCTCCTTTTGCCGCTTTCATTGTTTCAGTAGTCAGTTCTTTACCTTCGATGCTATACAACAAAAGGTTGGCTCGGTTTATGCCTTCGTATAATACTTCCCAAAAACGTCCTACATCTAAGTCGGCAGCATCCATCATGCCTGCACGGATGTTGGTGTTATTAAAACTGTTAGTGTAGAAAGTCTCGTCACTCAATACAAAGAAACCGAAGAGCCCTTTGCTATACATTCTACCGTTTTTGTCAATCAAGCGATTGTATATTCCATTCAGCGCCTGTAACAATTCACTTTCTGTGTTATAATAATAATCAGGGGATACAAAGTCTGGTTCTTTATTCAAGATGTTCGAGCAGGAAGTTACCAGCAAACAAACAATTATCCATAACGATATTATAATACGTTTCATATATAGATTCTATATTAAAAGGTTTAAAATGACATATCAACTCCTAAGGTGAAAGTTCTGGGCCTTGGATAAGGCGACCAGTCGAAAGAAGGTGTTAGCGCTGTAGGACGGGTAGAAACCTCTGGGTCCGGACCGGAATACTTAGTCCAAGTTATCAAATTCTGTGCGGAGACATATACCCTCAACGATTTGATATTAATTTTTCTCAGCCATGTGCCTGGCAATCTATATCCCAATGAAATAGTCTTCAAACGCAGAAAAGAACCATCCTCAATAGTACGTGATGAATAAACGGCAGGTCCTTGTCCACCGATGCGATAAAGTTCATTTGTCGGATTTTCGGGTGTCCATCGGTTGGCGAAGGAAGCGAACATATTGAGCGAAGTACGTGCTGTGGGATCGCCACCTTCAAACTCAATACGATTAGCATTCAGCACATCACCGCCATAGCTCCATTGGAAGAAAATATTCAAATCTAAGTTCTTATACTGAAAGCTATTACTAAAACCACCGATATGCTTTGGATTAGGATTGCCAATAATGGTAAGGTCATATTCATTCACTACTCCGTCACGATTGATATCCTTGAACTTAATGTCTCCTGGTTGGATTTTTTCACGTGCATTACCGTTGTTCGGAATATCATTTTTCAAAACGTATGTCTCTCCCATCTTATCAAAATCCGCATATTGATATATCCCGTCAAAGATATGACCGTAGAACATAGCAATTGGTTGTCCTGGAATAGCTATGTAAGGATAAGCGTTATTGAAGTTACCCCAGTTAACACGACTGGCAAGACTTGGTTCGTTATCATTCAGTGCCAATACCTTATTGCGGTTGAACGAAATATTGAAGCTGGAAATCCAAGAAAAGTCTTTTGTCTGTATATTCTTGGTATCAATGGTCAACTCAAATCCGGAGTTAGAGACCGAACCGACATTCTTGTAGGCTGATAAGAAGCCCATGCTGGGTGCCAATGTAGCATTCAGTAGCAAATCTTTTGTCTGTTTGTAATAATAATCTGCCGTTACCGCAATACGATTGTTCAAGAATGCCATATCCAGCCCGATATTAGTTTGTACGGTAGTTTCCCACTTCAGTCGGGGATTGCCCAATGTGGTAGGTACAACTCCCTTTCCTGGTATATTATTAGTACTGTATCCGGTATCCGCTCCTATCTGTAAAGCCGTCAGTGCCGCATAGTCTGATACGCGATTGTTACCCGTTGTACCAATACCCGCTCTCAGTTTTCCGCTATTAAACCAAGGGATACGTTTCATAAAATTTTCTTCACCAAATCCCCATGCGACAGAAGCGGAGGGAAAGTATGCCCAACGATTATCTTTCGAGAATTTTGATGATCCATCGGAACGGAACGAGACGGTTACCATATATTTTGACTTGTAATTGTAATCGACTCTCCCCAAGTAAGATAGTAGTCCATTCGCTGTTTGAATGACCGTAGAAGAGGTAAGTTCTCCTTCATCCAATCCAGCAATACCCAACGATTCATTAGGCAGATTGATTGCTCTAAACTCATTGATGAATGTACTGTTATCCTGCACTGTAAAACCTCCCAGCAGTTTCAGCCGATGGCCCCTCTTTAGAGGTACATTATAAGTCAGTGTATTTTCATTCAGTAGGCTTGTACGCTCCGTATTAGTAATCCAACCGTTCACCTTATTATTAGTGTATTTATGTCCGCCACGCGAATGAGAGTTGAAAAAGACTTCTTTCCGCTGGTGTATTTTGTTATATCCACCTGTAATTTTCAGTGTCAGATTATTCAGGATTTTATATTCTAAATAACCGTTACTAATGAAGTTATAGGAAAAAAGTGGATTATACTCATTCTCGGCCGCCATTAACGGGTTGATACGCAAATCATTGGTTGAATTAACAGTTTCATCATACAAATCATTCAGTAAATCTCCGTCATTAACTCCCGTTACAGGTCTGTATCCCCACAATGTATACATCAAACTTGCGGTAGGACTGGTTTGTGATTCAGATACTACAGTGCCATACTTCTTCGAATAAGTATAGTTGACATTAATTCCAAATTTTATTTTCTTATTAATAATCTGGTCCAAAGCAAAGCGGCCTTGATATTTTTTGTAACCACTGTTCAGCATAATTCCTTTCTGATCCATCAACGAACCTGAAACCGAATACTTTGTTTTCTCTGTGCCACCGCGGACAGCAATATTGTGATTGTGTACCAAAGCATCTCTATATACTTTATCCTGCCAGTTTATACCTTTTATATTATGATAATCCTCCAGTGTTCTCTCATCTGATAAATAGAGTTTGCTATAAACGTTATAATCCGCTTCCAACTGATAACGCACAAACTCATAAGGGCTCAGCATTTCCTGCTTTTTTATTATCTGCTGTATGCCTACCCAGCCATTGTATGTTACAATAGGAGCACTAACCTTGCCTTTCTTGGTGGTAACCAGAATAACACCATTCGCGCCTCGTGCACCATAAATGGCTGTAGCCGATGCATCTTTCAGTATTTCGATAGACTCGATTTCCTCCGGATTCAGCATGTTGCCCACCGCTGTCTCCATTGGAAATCCATCTACCACATATAAAGGAGAGTTATCCTGAGTTACCGAATTATTACCGCGAATAACAATCTGTAAATCACTGCCTGGTTGTCCGTCAGAAGAAGTAACCTGAACACCTGCCACACGTCCTGCCAAAGACTCCTCAAAGTTAGAAACTGGCACCTTGCGCATTTCTTGCACATCAACCTTTGCAATAGCCCCCGTCAGGTCTTTACGTACTCCCGAACCATAAGCGGTAATCACAACTTCTTCCAGCAATTCCGATACAGGACGTAGACGAACAATCAACTTTTTATCAGCAGGAACTGTAAGTATTTGTTTCTCGTATCCAATAAAAGAAACTTCTAATTTCGTATCAACCTTACTCAAACGAATAGAAAAGTTACCGTCTAAATCGGTAATGGTACCGATGCCCTGACCTACCAGCGCTATTGAAGCTCCAATAACAGGTTCACCTGTTTCAAAATCAACAACTGTTCCTGTTATAGTTTTTGTCTTTGTCTGGTGAACAGCCGCAACACTACTTACTTTTAAGGTTTCTCCTGCCGAATACGCAAACGCAACGGAAGGGAAAGAAACAGAAAGAAACACAAGGCCATACTGTTTGAGGTATTGTTTCATTCTTAAAACAACTGTGTTTTTCATACGCAACATTTAATTCATTAACAAATCCAATACATATACCAGCCTGATAATAAAACCCAAGCATCTGGTCTATTATGGTCTGGTTTACACCACAAACATAATGATTATTTATTAAACGACAAATAATATTTAAAAAAAGAAACTCTTTTTTTTTTAAAAGTCCTTAGAAAGCCTATAAACAAAGGGAAAGCAATATCCTTTCTCCGCCAAGAAAGATAAAAAAGAAAAACGAGATACACCTCTTTTATATAAAGCAGGAATACCTAGCACATCAAAGGGCAAGAAAACAAACGAAACTATTTTTCAACCTTGAATGACGATTCTCGGATATTCAACTTGGCATCCAAGATTATTGATTTAGACAGAGGCGTGCCTTTATCTTTCACATTATGCTTTATCTGTTCCAGCAATAATTGCGCCGCGCTCCTACCCATCTCCAGCGTGGGTTGTTCAACGCTAGTCAAATTAGGTTCTACAATGGAAGCCGCCTTAGACTCCGAAAAGCCAACTATAGCGATATCACCCGGAATGCGAAGTCCATTCTTTTGCAATGTCTTCATAGCTCCAATTGCCACGGGGTCATTCACCGCAAAGATAGCATCAGGCAATACATCCATTTCAAGAATTACATGAGCTGCCATAACACCTTTCTCCATGGTAATGCCACAGTCGATAATCAGGTTCTCGTCTATCGGCAAACCATATTTGCGCAAGGCATCCATGTATCCAAGTTTTCTGTTCCGAGCAATCAACAAGTTTTCAGGACCAGCCAAGTGCATAATTCTCCTACATCCCTGCCGAACAAGATGTTCTACGGCGCAGAACGCCCATTTATAATCATCGATCATGACACAAGGTGCATTCAACACGTCGCACACACGATTGAAAAAGACAAGAGGGAAGTTAGCTTCTATCAGTTTGGAAAAGTAATCGGTATTTTTGGATTCGTGCGTAACCGAAATCAGAAAGCCATCCACCAACTGCGCTTCAAGGGCTTTCATGTTTTGCAATTCGTTTTCGTGCGACTCATTAGACTGCATAATCAGTACGTGATACCCCTCCGGATTTAGTATACTCTGAATGCCTATTATTACTTCCGAAAAAAATGAGTTGACAAACTCTGGTACAATCACCCCGATAAACATAGACTGGTTTTGCCTCAAACTAAGAGATACAGGATTAGGCTTATAGTTCCATCTCTCAGCAAGTTCCAGTACGGCTTTACGAGTTTCGGGCTTGATGTCCCACTTATCGCATAAAGCTCTTGAGACAGTAGAAGTAGAAATCTCCAGCTCCTTTGCCAAATCCTTTATTGTCACTCTTGATTTACTCATACAGCAGTTTGTTTTATCAAAAAACTTTTCAAATATAATCAAAATTCAACAATCTCTGCATGAAAAGCCACGACTATCGCAACAAGACATCCTACCGAACACTGCGGACATCCCCTTAGTCCATCGCTTTGAAGTATACAACCTCGGTGTCAAGTCTGAAAAAAAGGAAATATTTTCCGAGAATAATTGCGGTAACGTTCCCGATGATTTATATTTTAAATCGCTTGCTTATCATTAAAATGACAAATAAATTTGCCATCACTTTAAAGTTCTGAAGGCATCAGTTTTGTTAACTAAAATCATGTTATATGGCAACACTTGATATTATTACCATCATTCTTTTCTCGTTGGGAATTGTGTTAGTAGGAATGGCTTTCTCTCGGAAAGGCAAAAGTATGCAATCCTTTTTCGCCGCCAACGGCAACATGCCGTGGTACATGAGCGGACTTTCGCTGTTTATGGGTTTTTTTTCAGCAGGTACTTTCGTGGTATGGGGCTCCATTGCTTACACCATGGGATGGGTTTCTATCACTATCCAGTGGACAATGGCAATTGCCGGATTTGTAGTAGGTATGTTTATCGCCCCAAAGTGGCATAAGACCGGTGCCCTTACGGCAGCCGAATACATTAACAAACGACTAGGCGAGTCTACGCAGAAAATATATACCTATCTGTTCTTATTCATCTCAATGTTTCTCACAGCCTCCTTTCTGTATCCCGTTGCCAAAATTTTGGAAGTATCTACCGGACTTTCTTTGAACACTTGTATTCTGCTGCTGGGAGGCCTCTGTATCTTGTATGTATCGGCAGGTGGCATATGGGCAGTTGTCTCTACCGATGTGCTTCAGTTTGTCATCCTCACGGCAGCGGTCATCATCGTGGTGCCACTGTCGTTCGAAAAAATAGACGGAGTCACCAAGTTAATAGAGCAGGTTCCCGATACTTTCTACAATCTGCTGAACGATGAATATACGCTTGGATTTCTGATTGCTTTTGGTGTGTACAACATCATTTTTCTAGGAGGAAATTGGGCATATGTGCAACGCTACACTTGCGTCAAAACCCAGAAAGCCTCTCAGAAGGTTGGTTATCTGTTTGGAATCTTATATGTTATCAGTCCCATCCTATGGATGCTCCCTCCTATGATTTACAGAGTGCACTCTCCTTCGCTTTCCCTGCTCGAAGCCGAAGGAGCTTACTTAATGATGTGCAAGGAAGTACTACCTAACGGACTTTTGGGATTGATGATTGGTGGCATGATTTTCGCTACCACCAGTGCCCTGAACTCTAAACTGAACATTGCTTCTGGAGTAATTACCAATGACATATTCAAGAATCTCTATCCAAGTAGTTGTGACCGTACGTTGATGTACGTGGCAAGAACTTCGACTATTTTATTCGGCTTCTTCAGTATACTGATAGCTATGCTTATTCCCTACATGGGCGGAGTAGTGAATGTCGTTATCAGTCTGGCAGCGCTTACAGGAGTGCCATTATACCTGCCCATCCTATGGACGTTGTTCTCAAAAAGACAGACTCGCACGTCCAATGTCGTAACAACAATCCTAAGTTTGGTAGTCAACGGATTTTTCAAATTTGTAACTCCACAGATGGGGTTCTCGCTCAACCGCGCCGAAGAAATGATTTTAGGTGTAACCTTCCCTATCGTATGTTTAGGAATTTTTGAGGTATATTATATAGTAAAGCGCCGGGAGGCAAGCCAATACCAGGCTTATTTGTCATGGAACGAAGAAAATAATGCTCGCAAACAACAAAAAAATCGGGCAAATGAAATTGCTGAAAAATCGGGCAATAATTTCAGTAGACGCATCATTGGTTATGGCATTTGCTGCTCCGGAGCCGGAATAGCCATCTTAGGAGGTATTGCAGACAATGGTCAAACACTTATTATCACCACAGGAGTGGTATTCGCTTTACTTGGATTGATATTGACCAAACAGAATAAACACTGAGATAGATACTGGCATGATACAAAAGAAGCTGTCCAAAAGTGTCTTTTTCTTAGGTCTTGCCATAGAGTCTTTAAGTTGACGTGCTTGTGGTCAGTGAACAAAAACTGTCCTTTGCACACTTTCTTAACCCAATTCTTGACAGCAGAATGGCTCCGACCATAGTTAGAGACTATTTCCTGCAAAGAAAAATCTTTGATAGTAAAATGAAGGTGTGCATTTTGACACACCTTCTTATTTATTACTGTTCCTGATGGTTCATGGCGTATTCTTCATGCCAGGCTAGAAAAGCCCTGGCGCTTTCATCATTTATCGGCCGAGTATCAATCCATTCTTTCCATTCATCGGTCAGTTCCGACTGCGCTTCAACAAACTCTACTAATGTTATTTTCCCTTCTTGTTGGAGCTGTACAAGCTCTTCGTAACTTTTGTTTTGCAACTCTTCAGTTTTCATAATCAAATTATTATTAGTTAAAGTACATGTTCACTTTCATCAAAGTTTTCGATTGAATAAACTACGAAGTCATCTGCCGAAAAACCTCCGGCAATATTACTTCGATGTGTTTTTGAAGTAATATATTTCTCAATACTTTTACAGATTGGATTATCTTTCTCTAATTCTTTGAAAGCAATATTTGCAAAATTATCTATGAATGGCGTTTCTAACTTTTCAAAAGCATCTCTGTTCTTTATATGCTTATACATCAACCATATAGGGAAAGTCATTTGCCAATCACTTTTTTTTATCATTATCGCTACTGCATCATATATAGCTTGTTCTTCATCAGTAAGTTTAAACCTCCTGATATTTTCAAAGCACCACACGATATACCCAATATCAGTAAGTATGATATATTTTATTTCTTGCCCTTTGTACTTACCAAAGGTCAATGTTCTTTCTTTTTTATCACTAATTTGCATTGCGGGCTAATATTACTTGATCTCTCATTTCTTATCCTTGTTTTAAGTTGTTTATCCATAAGATAATTATAATTAATCAATTACGCTAATAAACAGCTTTTCAAATTCGCTACCACCAATGATCTTGTTGAAAATTTATATAATTTAACGACTTCAGAAAGAGATTAGCTTCTTCTTGGCTCGTATTTACCTGCGCTGCCAATATTTCATCTAAATCACAACGTAGCAATACCCATTCGGAGCTACTTTCAGCTTTCCAATACAGATGGACCATTGGTGTACAATATCCTATTCCATCTGCTGTTTTAGGATATTCCCGTTTAATTGGAAATTTACATGGGATGATGCCATGCCAAAAACGCACTGTTGGCTGTAGGTCAATAGATACGCGTCCAATTTCATCTTGCCAGGTATTATCGTTCGTTGTATTCATTCGTTTGGAACAAGGACGATAGCAATGCCCTACATAATCAAATGTACGTTCCCATACAGCCTTTATCTCACCCCGTAAAGCAATATTACCTCTATTAGAGAGGGTGTATACAATATTAAAATTGCTATCATAGGGACGTTTATGTATAACTACTCCGGTATTGGCTTCTTCCTCTACCTGTATCATTCGTAATGCCGGAAGATTTGTCTGTTCCTTAATAGTGAACATCAAATCTTGTTTGGTAACATTATCTTTTCTATCTGCTTTGATCCAAGTCGTTTCTCCTTTCTTCCGGAAGAGTACCCCCAGTTCATAAGTTCCAGCAGGAGCTGTGACATAAGAGCGCCTTCCTGTCCCTTTCATCATTTCGCCATTATTGGCTATTATAGCACATGGCTGAAATTTATCCACAATATTACCCGAATTATCTATAAGTACCATCCGGAAATCTCCTTCCCACTTGTCGGGCATATTACCCGTAGCAGGGTCAAATCCCATCCAATAACCTAAAAAACCAAACATAAAGCCTTCATTGCGGTATACATCAATTCCATATCCTTCATTTCCTGGCTCTATTGAGAAAAAATCTCTATCGGAAGTTCCCAATACTATATTATCCGTTTTACCGAAACTGCTCCAGTGTTGTACATCGATAGGATATTCTTCCAAGTCAATTGGGCTATTGTATCCGCCTTTCAACGTTAAAGTATAGGTATATGCTTTTGCTGTCTCCCATTGATGAACCGCAGGTATCTGATAGGTTCTGTCCTCGCCATCCACTCTTACTGTCAAGGATATTCCTTCAGCCGTACTTACCGGTAGAAGAATAGCTTCAACTACGATAGGATCTTTGTTATCATCCACGATAAAGTTTCCACCGGCCTGATAGCTTCCCCTTTCGCCAATAGGTGTAAGCGTACTGGTAACAAGATTATATTTAGCTTGCTTGTGAATTCCATTCCAGATAACAGATTCTATATGTCCGGCTCCCGGATAGTTATTCTTCTTGAAAGTGACACGTACCAGTGACAGGACGTGCTTCATCTTAACCTCGGCATTGGCTGCACTTGTTCCGACAATCGCAGTACCGGCAAGATAATCGGTCTGCGAAGTTACGTCAATAGGAATATTATCATGGGCATTGATATTTGACGAGTAGGGAAAATAACAATATATATTCTTCAGGGTAGAAGAAAGGGCGACAGCTCCCCCACTCCATGAAGAACCATTAAACGTGAATTTTTTATTGAGGCATGTGTCGTTATAAAACAAACCTATCTCATCGTCTCTCTGAAACTGGGAAATCGGTGCTTTTGTTGTAACCTCGCCCATTAGCTCTATGTTGGTTGAGAGCTTTAAGAATGTTGACTCATCCGGTTTGGGTGTAGGTATCGGTTCTGGTTCAGGAAAGTCAGTGCCGTTTTCTTTATCACAAGCAACGAGCATACTTACGGCCAATAGACCAAATAATAGTAGTTTTTTCATATTGTTTTATATTGAATAATCGTAATCGTTATCTTTAGTCATTTCCTTTTTCAGGACGATTTCTGTTTCCATTCTTTTAATGGCCGTCTTGAAATAGAATTCAACTATCGGGGCAAGGTTGCGTTCATCTCGGCAGGCTTTAAGAGCACCTATATACTTATCCCTATCCTGCTTTTCAATGAGTATCATAGGGTGTCCCAGTTTGACTAAAATAAAATTCGACAATAACCGCCCAAGTCGGCCATTCCCATCGCGGAATGGATGTAGGAAAATAAAATGTTTGTGAAATTGTGCCGCAATTTCTACAGGATGTACTGGCAGCTCCTCTATTGCCTTTTGCGTAGCTTCCATTAGTTTAGGGACACGTGCTATCAATTTTTCATGATCGCCAAATATTGTATCACCGGCTCCCATGTCAGTATTTGTATATTCTCCTGGTACTGCATCCTTGTATCGGTATGTTAGTGTATGCTGCGTTAGAATCCGGTGTGTTTCTTTAACTAGTTGTTCAGTAAGCGGCCGGTCTGTCTGTTCCATTAGGAATTCATACGCATTGAAGTGATCCAATATCTCAAACGCTTCAAAAAGAGTTTTGCCCTGCGGTATCATTCCCAGACCTTCTTCTTTCAAAGCCCTGGTATCGTCTACAGAGAAGGTATTTCCTTCAATAGCACAACTATGGGCTGAAAAGAGTATTTCATTATACTCTTTCAGATCTTCCACATTGAATTTGTCAATGACTGTTGCTCTGTACTCTTTCAATAAGGTATTATACCTTTCAATCTCTCTTTCAAACATATATTCGATTTTATTAGTCTTCTATAAACTCGTCTTCATATACCCAAATATGTTTGCCGCTTCCGCAAATCTCCACTTCCCATTTAGTATCCCATTTCTCAATCAGGATGATGTTCCGGTATCCTAAATAGGGTTCAATCAATGTCGCTGTTCTCATATGCTAAAATGTCAACTCCTTAGATTCTTTATATTCCTTACAAAGTTGATGGATATTGTCTAGCAAATCATTCTTACTTTCTTTCGAGGTATTCACCCAAAAGCTAGCCCAGCTTTTATCATCCCCATATTCATCTATTTTATATTCTTCGATTGTTTTCCATGCACTAGCACTTATATCTTTTAAAACCACTGGTGTACTATTCTGACAAAATGAAACGTATTCACTAACTGCATCATAAGCAGAATCAATGCCTAAAGCTTTAAGGATACTTTCTTGTGCTGCCTTACTGGTATAACAATAAAAATTAAAAAAGTTGCCTTTACCCTTGCACCAGTTATCCAATGTCTGTTTCAAAAAGACATCAGATACATGTCCTTTCATAGCAGCACAAATAAAGGTTGTATCTATACCTTCCAACACAGAAGCAGACAACTTATCAATTGCTGCTATTTCTTGATTTCTTAAAATTTCACTCATATTCTTATTGTTTTAATACTACTCTGCAAAGATACAAATTTAATAGATTGCTGCAATATATTACAGCGATTAAAATAAATGTTTAGCAGCATATTCACAGTTACACCGGAATAAAATCAATCATGACTCCTAAAGCATTACTTATTTTAGACAGGTTTTCTATACCTATATCAAAGGTTCCAAGTTCAATTTTTGCAATATAACCACGGTCGAATCCGGTCAATTGTGCAAGTCTTGTTTGTGACAATCCCCTCTCCTTCCGGAGTTCGGCAATTCTTTTCCCTATGCGTATCTTATGATTAATTTCTGTTGCTTCCATATTAAAGTAAGTTAGTAATTAGCTTTGCCGGCATATTCAGTTTGGAGAATGCGAACCATTTCTTCCCCAAGTCTTTCAGGGATGCACCAATGTGATATACTTCGGTATCATCAATGATAAGGAAACGGTCATGGGAAAGTTTGCACGTCCGGATATCGATAGGCGGATACTGGTCATTGAACTTATCCAGGTCTAACTGAAGCTGTGGAGTGATGCGCTGCGTATAGACAGTGGCCGTTACTTCCGGCTGCCGTTTGCTCAGCATGAGTAGTACGCTCTCATCAACATAGTTGTCGATCAGCAAAAGAGAATGTTTGGCCGACTTGATAAGATCCGAAGCGAACTTGTAGGCGTCGAAGATCTGGCCGTCGAAGAAGATACCCTCAACCGGGGGAAGGGAAGTGCGGACAAAGAAGTCAATCTTCTTTGAATGTTCAGATACAGTTTGTTCCAGTTCCGACAGCCGGCGATTTACAGAATAACCTTTAAGAAGGTATTCTTTCAATACTTTATTGGCCCAACGTCTGAAAAGAGTTGCATTTTTACTGTTTACTCGATAGCCAACTGACAAAATCATATCAAGATTATAAATATCAATAACCCGTTTAACTTTTCGAGAACCTTCTAAACGAACTATTTCCATTTTGGAAACAGTTGCTTCCTTCTCTAATTCTCCACTTCGAATGATATTACGTATATGTTTAGAAATAGCCGGAACTTCAGTTCCAAATAATTCTGCTATTTGAGCCTGAGTCAACCAGACCGTTTCATCTTCCATCCTTACTTCCAGCTTAACGGCTTCATCCGGCTGATATAATATGATTTCTCCTTGTTCCATTTACATTTATTATTCTTTTATATCTGTAATAAGGTCTTTAAATAGTTTCTGCGAATACCGAAGTCCCTCTTTGAAAGTTGCTTCATTTTGAGAAGGTGTGAGAGTGTTGTCATCAACGAAAGTCACATAAACAAATCCCAACGCATCGGCTATCTCTTTTTTAGTTTCCGGATCAGTGTGAATTTCAACACCACTTCTTACAAAGCAAAGTCCATCATGTACTTTCATTGCGCGTTGAGCTGCTTCGCCATATTTTTGATAATTCCTTTTTATATCCTCATTAAGTTCAATAGGGAAAGCTATTTCATTTCTTGTAAAATAGCGACATGCTGTTTCATTAATGCTTATCTCTGTATTATTCAACTTCCGCTCTCTGTAACGAGTAAAGAAATGAGTACTATATGCATCAATTCTTCTAGTCCAAACCATTGTATCTGATTCAGTATGTTTATATGGAGAACAACCCCATTTCAGTACAAAGCGTCTGCTATCTACATTTACTATAGAAAAATTATCAAATATAGGATTTTCAGCAGCTTGCCTGTTGGCAGCATAAAAAAATAGGATGTACGAATTATGCCGGCTAGGAATTGTGTATTCAAACCATTCCCAGGCTGGAAAACTATTTGCTTTCCGAAGGCTTTTTATTGCCTTAGGAGTTAATTGCTGACGTTTATATTCTAGTTTTGCACGATCAGCGATTAATTCCTCATACATTTCATAAAACGTCATTGAAGGAATAAGCATAACAAAACTTGCATATTAATTTGACAACACTATTACACCGAACTACACTTTATTTATCCATATATTCCAAAAGGGCTATCTTATCTTCCCTACTCGCTTTTCCCCAGAACAACGACCAATTCTTATAATTCCCGTATCGATCAATATTATTGATAATAACAGTTTGCCATGCTGAAGGACTGACTTTCTTCAGTTCATCAAGGCTATGGTTATATCCGAAGAGGAAAAAAGAATGTACGATTTCGGTCTCAAAAGGATATATCTCCGAACGGTTTTTACCTTCACAAATTTGTGCTGTTATCTGGCTGTCATAGTCCGGGTATTTATCTGGTTCTACCTCTACTCCCAAAGCCTCAATCAGCCATCTTTTTATGTCATCATTACTGTTCAGATAAAAATCAAACACATCACCTTTCTTGCTTTCCCACTTATTCAAGACATGCTTGTATAGCTCATTGTCAAGTTTTCCATAGAGTACTTTATCCATGAAGGCAGTATTGATTATTCCGTTGACTATTGCCATCGTAACAGCGTCAATAGACTGTATTGCTTTCTGTGTATTCATATATTTAATGTTAAAGTTTGACTGATAGGGAAAATAAGCAGACTTTACAATGTTAACTCATAGTCTGTTTCAATAAGGAAGAATATTTCCTTTGTGTTCTTATAAACTCTACGTTTCGCACCGAGAGCTTTTAGCTTTCGATAAGAAATTGTGGCTTTCCTATCCTCTACGGAATCCACGCCATCAATAACTGTATGGATCTTGATATTCTTTTCAGTAACTTTCCATGCCATAATATTTTCCTCTATTAGTTATTAAAGTTCCATTCCACAATCCGCTTCAATCACCCGATTGTTCACCAGGTCAAAGGTATCCTCTCCAGACAAAGATAATTCATTAATTCGCTCTATCTGCCGATTAAGGAAATAATCTGCATATCCGGAATAATTTTCTGTCTCGTAGAAAGAAATCAGGCCTTTTCTATAGCGCAATATATCCGCATCCTTTGCGGAATATACCGGGATTAAGTCAGCATTCATCATAACGATACTTTCCATCATACGTGAGGTACGCTTGTTCCCGTCTATGAAAGGCTGAAGCCTGGCTATGTTGCAATGCAGATAGACTGCCTTTTCTAAAGGATTAACGTACAGTTTCTGGTTAAATAGTATCTCATTTAAGGCAATCCGTATCTCCCGGATTTCTTTTGGTGGAACATATTCAGTACCGGTAATCTTGACCGCACGAGAACGTAGTATGCCGGACTCTTCACTGGATACCAACTCGCTGGAGATGGATCGATGCAACCGGAACAAGGTACGTTCATCTATCTGCTCCCGGTTATTCCCTTTATTGATATACTCCATTTCGGAAACAAAAGTCTTATAGAGGTTTTTCAGCATCTTGGCATCTTCATATCTCTTTTCCGATGTGATATTATCCTTCAGAAGAGCTTCTGTCTCCACATAGGTATAAGTGTTACCTTCTATCTTTCCGGAGTAATAACACCACACCACTGCCAGGTCTTTTATTTCGGAAGATACCAATGAAGAAAGTTTGGCATGCTTGTTTGCCATGATGAAATCCGCCTTTTTCTTTTGTATGTCATTGAATATAGGTGTCATAATTTATTATTTATATATTGACAAATAGAGAATAACTACTATTCATAGGCCCGGAATCCAATCGGGTTACGTGGTTTTTCTTCAATCTTCTTCCTGGCCTGAAGTTCGGCCAATGTTTGGTTGATCAGCTCCAGTTGCATTCGGGTATCATCATTGATGTCGTTATAGTCGGCAAAAACATCTTCGATGTAATCTTTCAACTCCTTCATCTGCTTCTCCAACTCCCCTACTCTGTCTACTGGTGGATTTGCTATCAGTTGACGGATGGCGACGAAGGCACGCATGATATTTCTATTTATTTCAATAGCAGTATCAGAGTTGAGTACACTACTAAGCATGGCTACACCAAGTTCAGTAAAAGCAAAAGGCATGTATTTAAAATTACTTCCTCTGCCGTTCTTCAAGATCACAATTTGTGATCTTGAAAGTTCATCTTTTGTCAGTTCAAACATAAAGTCGTCACCTGAGAAACGTTTCAAGTTACGTCTTACAGACTGTTTTAAAACTCTCGTTTCTATTCCATACATTTCGGCCAAGTCAAAGTCCAGCATTACCTTCTGCCCCCGGATCTCATATATCTTGCCTTGGATGAGTTGTAATTCGTTCATTATTGTATTTTTAAACACCAACTTCTATACTGCTTCAATTTCATATTGTTTGTCTTTAATATTAGGCAAATACTGCTTAATACCATCAGAAACATCTATGCCATATTTCCCTTTATACATAATTGGCTTCCAGTGAAAGCAGATATATCCGCAACTCGGCTTAATGTCAATTCCGAATTTATGAAGAGGCAACCCATTAAATCCTTTGAATTTGCGTCTCCATTCTTTCATGAACTTTTCTGAAACTTTATCACATCGGTTGGGAGTGAAATATGTAATCCCATTCATATTGTAGGGAATGACATGGTTAGGGTTGCAATATTTAGGAAATCGGATGTAGTCATAACTCCATAGACAAGAAAACGATGTTGCTGTCGCTCTTCTCGTAGAACTATCCATACCGTCTATCTCTATTGGAGTAACGCTGGATAACTCTTTAATCATTTGAACTATTATTTTCTTGTCATCAATCATCTGTTCATAAAACTGCTTGAATAGACTTTCAAGTTCGGTTCCTCGTATTCCTGTTATGATCATACTGGTACATTTATTCATGTCAACACATGTTGTTGAACTATTTAAGATCATTCATTTATTGACTATATTAGGAAGCCATACTTTCATTAACCTATACAGTTCTTTATTCAAGATGCCAACATTGCACCTCAAAGACTCCCATTCTTTATTCAATCTTAATAGCTTCCATGAACTTTAATAACACAGCGACTCTTTTCGTATGAAATGAAAGTTGATCGAATAGTTTGTGTGTCTTAAGCATTTCAATAGCTGCATTTGCTGTAATAACTCCTTGTTCGTACAGCCTGATAGTGGCATATAACTGATCATTAGCAACAGGCCCCATTACCAATTCGTATACCCCTGTCGTTTTTCCTTTACGGTTGTTGACGACAAATTCCAACCACTCTTTTGTTGCACCTGCGAAATGGCGAACAGTAAATTCTCTGTCAAGGATATTATCAGGCACTTCATAAACCGAGACAATCGCCCTATTGCCTCGTTCCCTATTCTTTTTGAGTAAAGCCCATTTTTTTGCTTGCTCAAAATTGGTTGTTGTATAAAATCCTTTACCGAAGTCCGTAGCGTTTCTTCCTTTTTGTATATTAGGATGTTTCACGATAACCGTTGAACCATGATATAACTTCATCTCTTTTTATTTATGTAGGTTGTTATAGTATCTAATATATATTCAGTGTCTTGGGTATGCAACATCTCAAAATTATCATTTAGAAACTCGAAGACTCCATGAGCAGAGAATAAAAGAAGAACTTCTTCCGCACTCTTCTTTTTAGCTTCCCTGTAATTTTCTATACAGAACATTTTGAAAAGTAGAATTTTAGGGTCATCACCTTGCGCTTTTCTCTGTTCTGTTTTCTCTTTTTCTAATGCTTCATAAAGCGATAGTGTACTTGAATACCATAATTTAGTATTCAAATCCAATAAGAACTTATACAATTGGGAAGAATAAACATAATATAAGGCATCCCTTAAAGGCAATGTCTTTTTCTTCATAACCATATTAACCAATTCACGCATCACAAATGGAAGCATGGCATAACCTAATTGATTTTGATCATTCTGAAGCATCTTTTATATTTTTATGTTATCTACTTTTATAAGTATTAATTGCCCCTATCCGTTCAATTCTTTCTGCTTATTTTCCAAATAACTAAGGCCTTTTTCATCTAACTCGCCGTTTTTCATGTGTTCATCCAAGAATTTACGGATAGCAATGTAGGTAACGTCTTTCATCTCAATGCCATATTCCACCTTAATGCGCCCCAGCATTTTATGTGTATTTACATCCAACCACACATTCATGGGTTTGACCCGTTCCACTTTTAGAATTTGCTTTGGACGACCCTTTGTTTTTTTAGCCTCTTTTACTTCAACGGTATCAACAACAGGCTGTTGTTCATCCTTTTCCAGCTCTGCATCTAACATTGGTTCGTTAGCCTTATTCTCTGCTTTCTTTCGACGTAGCATTTGATTCTCTTCTTTTTGGTTCTTTACCATTGAACCTATTTCGCTTAAAAAGTCTACTTTTTCATTTTTTCCTGCCATAATATCAAATGTATTAGTTTTCATTATCATTTACTGGGCGTTCCTCCGGGTTCTTTATATACCATGCTTCCAAAGCTCGATGCTGCCAATCCTCAGGTCTTTTCTCACCTGTAATTTCTTCAGCAAGACTCATGTAATCCTCAGCACCGTTACTTTCCGGATCGTGTTCGAATATGGTTTTATGCTTTAATGGGCTTTCATCAAAACGGACACTTTTACGTATTTTTGTTTTGAACACCTTTCCGGGGAATTGGCTTTCAAAATACTCTATTACACTTTTGCTAATGCGGGTATTTCGATCATATCGTATAGGTAAAAAGCCTAGTATGTCCAAGTCCTCATTAAATTCATCATCTTTGACTTCATTTATGGAATCAATCAATGTCTGCATCCCTTTCAAGGAAAAGCCACTACAATCTATGGGAACCAACACCTGATCACTGACTACCATTGCATTAAAGTTTACGATACTTTCTTTAGGAGAACAGTCAATTAAAATATAATCAAAGGCATCCTGAATCGGTTTTAATTTGCGTTTTAAAATACGTTCTCTTGCTTTCCGCGCAGCCAGCATCATATCAGCATCACGGAGTTCTCGTGAAGAAGGTATATAATATAAGCATTCCTTTCCGTCATATCTGTTGTCTATAGCTTCATATCTTACATACACCGGAACAGAACTTTCTTCGCTTTGCTGCATAAACCATTCGTTGAAGGTCTCATCTCCTGCAGCCCCATCAAAGCCCAGTAGAAACGTAAGATCACACTGCGGATCTGTGTCTATCAAAAGCACTCTTTTTCCAAGAATCCAAAGTGCTGTACCCAGGCTGGCAGTTGTAGTAGTCTTTGCCACCCCGCCTTTGTAATTTAAAACGCTTAATATTGTTGCCATATATTCAGATATATAATTTCATGCAGCAAAAATACGCTTTCGTTTTTGAATAAACAATTTTAAAAATCCAAATATCTGAACATTTAGATTTTTTTATATTAAAGAATATACATATTTAAATTCTCAAATATTTGTATATGTGTATATTTAAAATTTTAGGCTTTTGCATATTTAAGAGTTTGGTTATTTGTGTATTTACATATTTAAGCACTTAAATATTTAGATATTTATATGTTTATGCATTCAAAGATGTAAAATATTTAATATTTATAATTTTAAACACTTAAATATGCAAACATTTAAAAATACAAATATTAATATATGTATATATTCAAATGCTTGCATTTTAAAATATTAAAATATAAAAGAGTTAAAATATGCGCAATAGAGATGAAACACTTAACGCCAATATATTAAAATATACAGATGTGCAAATATATAGATATTTAAAAATACACATTTTTAAATATCTATATATGATAAGCAAATTCACCAATCTACCCCACTAATGATAGGGTAGGAGAGTAGTCTTATTTTGAAATATTATCTTTCCCTACTTGTTCAGGATAACTTTATACTATTTTTGCATTCCAATAGATAGAGCAAACAACGAATGGATCTTACAACAGCGATAACTAACTTTGAGAAAGAACTTCAATCCATAGGGTTCAATGACACTGATGCTTTATTAATTCAAATAAATATAGGTGGAGAGAATTATATAAGGTGTAGTGGCAACTTGAACAACCTCGTCGGTTCACAGATACCGATAAGGGAAAAGCATGACAGCCTGATTGAATTTATGAGCAAAGAAATAGCTATTGCCACAGTCAGGGAGAGTACGAGGTGTCTGCATCGGGACACTCTCTCTTTATTAGCGGACTTTTCGGCCAACATCAAACTTCAGGAAATAACAAGCGAATATCTGCAAAGACTGGAAATATACATGAGGGTAGAGTGCCAGCTCTCTATCAATACCATAGCTAGGCATATGAAAACGCTCAAACGCTATATCAATGTAGCCAGGAAGAAAGGCATCATAACAACTTACCCTTTCCTTAATTACACGATAAAGACCGAACAGTCACATCGCGACGCATTGACAGAAAAGGAATTGGAGAAACTGGAACATTACCGGGAGCAACTGAAAGAGCCTAATGAAACATTGAATGCCTTCCTTTTTAGTTGCTATACCGGGTTACGCTATTCGGATATATGCGCATTTACCAAACAGAATATACGTACTATAAATAGGAAAAAGTGGATTGTTCTCCGCATGATCAAGACCAATAAAGAAGTTCGCATTCCATTATCCACGATCTTTGAAGGAAAAGCCCTTAAGTTAACAAAATCAATAGCCCGCTCTCGAGGTCTATTGTTTCACATGGAAAGTAACCAGCAGGCGAATCGTATATTAAAAAGAATAGCAAAACAAATAGGGATAAAGAAGATTACATTCCACACAGCAAGACATACATGTGGTACTTTGCTGTTATATAGGGGTGTCAGTATAACCACAGTGCAAGCGATACTCGGCCATCAAAGTGTGAAAACGACCCAGATATATAGTGCAGTTACAGACCTTACTATGGAAAAAGAACTGAGGAAAGCAAATAGAAAAAATTATAGAGTAGGGAAGAGGGAAAAGTAAAGGATTGTTATATTTGAATGGGGGGGAGGGAAAACATAATTTATTTAGTTGACTAGAGAAACAGCGTGCCATATAAATAAAATATCTTTAAAAGCCTATTTTTTAGTATAATATATATTATATTTGTAGCATTTATACAAAAAAATCAAATTAAAATGAAAGTATTAAGATTTGTCAGACTAGTTTTTATTATTGTTATTACGTCTCTAAGTCTTGCAGCCTGTAATGAAGATAGCAACTCAACTGCACCAATATTTTATATTGATTCTTCACTGGAAGAAGGACTTATATTTGGTGGAGAAGGAGGAGAGCAATTCATAAAATTTGGTTGTAGTATGGATTGGAATTTACAAATTTCATCTCCTAATAACGATATGACATGGTGTACACCCTCCATGACAAGTGGAAAAGCGGGAAACTATAACGTAAAATTTACTGTTACAAAAAATACAGACGAGAATGAACGATTCGTATATGTCAATATCTTTGCGGGAACATCAACTATAACATTTATAATTACTCAACATAAAAAAAACACTGAAGATGATGTGGAAAAACCAACTATAAGTTTATCTCAAGAGAGTTTTAATGTAGAAACGAGAGGGGGTATAATAAAAGTTGATGTGGAAAGCAATGTCCAATATATGATTCAAATGCCAGATATTGATTGGATCACGGAAATGACAGATAACACAAAAGCTTCTAATAGCCATTATTTTGCTATCAGTGAGAATCCTTTGCTTACAGATAGAAATGCAGACATACTATTCGTAACTCAAGAGCTTGATACACTTGCGACCGTTGTTATTGAACAAAGAGCGAATAACTTTATCACAGTAAATTCAACAGAAGCTGGCAGTCTGCTTGGCATCATTGGTGCAGAACACATAGAAGATGTTACAGGATTAAAAGTTATTGGTGATATAAACGGAAATGATATTGTTCTTATTAAGAGAATGACCAACTTAATAAATCTTGATTTAAGCCAGTCTCGAATCGTAGAAGGTGGTGTTTCTTATGGGAAAAAAGATATTCACTACACAATACCCATTTATATAGATGATGAAAAACACCCTCAAGTCGATGCTTATACAGAAAATGATATTATTGGAGAAAATATGTTTGAGAACTGCAATTTTAAATCAATAAAACTACCAAATTCTTCCAAAAAAATAGATGCAAGAGCATTCAAGAACTGTCTCCTATTGAAGAATGTAAATATACCTAAATCAGTGAATTATATTTCATGGTTTGCCTTCTATAACTGCAAGTCACTTGACAATGTTATTTTTGAAAATGAGGCTAAACCGGGTATTGGTTACAATGCTTTTGCTAGATGTGAATCTTTAAAAAATATTGACTTGCCTGACGGCATTTCGGAAATATTAAGGTTGGTATTTGCTGGTTGTATTTCATTAGAAGAGATAAAAATACCATCAAATGTAACAAAACTCTACCAATCACTATTCGCAGGATGCAGCTCGCTCGAACATGTCAATATGCCGAATAATATTACAGAAATAGAGTATGGCGTTTTTAGCAATTGCAAAAGTCTAAAAAAAATAGATATACCTAAGAGTATAACAGAAATACAAGGATACACGTTCTATGGATGTTCTTCATTGGAAACAGTCATAATACCAGAGAATACTTCAGCAATTAAGGAATATGCCTTTAATAAATGCACTAATTTAAAAGAAATTCACATAAAGGCCTTGCCTACAACATTAAAAAGTATACATGAAACGGCTTTCGGGGAGGAAGTTTATACAAATGCAACCCTATTTATTCCCAAAAAGACTTGGAATGATTATTTTTTAACCCCATTGGGATATTTTGATAAGTATATTGAGGAATAGAGTTTTGTACTATGTATATTATTCATGAATACGATGGATGTTATAGGAGAAATAACTTAATTATCAGAATCTTGCAATAGATAAACAGTAATCCCCCTACTTCATGATCGAAGTAGGGGGATTACTGTATTTATACCGATAGAGAAAGAAGTAATTCTAGCTACTTTTTTCTTCTTTGTCTTTTATCTTACAAACTTTATCATTGTTTTGGGTAAGGATATAATTTTAAGCGTTGTTCAGAGAAAGTAGATATTTTAGACTGTAAAGCATTGTAAAAAATGTAATAAAAATATAATATCCGTTTGTTCTTGCAAATCCATTTATTTATTATCTTTGCATTATTATGTCTTATTTTATTAATAATTAATTATTTTATCTAAACTTATGATGAAATTAAACGCTATCAAGTATTGGTATGGGTTTATACTCATGTTGGGTGTAATGTCGTTTGTCGCATGTACAGACGATAATGAGGACACGGAAGCACCTGTTTTGGAAGTTTCCCCTACAACCCTTAACTTCACGGCAGAAGGTACTGTTGAAGAAGGTAGTCAATCTTATTTTGAGATTATTGCTAATAGAAAATGGACTATTACGGTACAGGATGAGAAGGACTGGGTTACACTTTCCAAGACTGAAGGTGAGGGCAATGCAAAAATTGAGGTTAGTGTACCTGCTGGTACTACTGATGAAGCTAAGGTTGATATACAAATAAGTAATAAAACAGGGGCTTTATTGTCGAAAACCGTAACCATCAAGCGCGGTATGGGCAGTGAACCTATCGAAACTGTTGTGATTTATCAGGAATCATTAGGAACTACAGCCGTTTCGGAAAAAACGCCGGTCAAGGACTTTACTGGTTGGGATAAACAAGGTACAGGGGTAGCTAATGTAACTTATACCGGTAGTTCGGAGAAGATGGATGTACGTGCCAAGAGTAGCGGGGGCTATGAGGGTGCGTCTGGTGGTAATGCTTTCTTCTTTGGAACTGGTCCGGCTTCATTGATTATCAATAAGATTGCTTTGACTTCCGAACAGACTAAATTGAAACTGACTTTTGGTGCAAATTCTTATGTGTACGACACAAAAGATAATTCATTTGATGAATCCAAGTTCCCGGTATATTTGAGCGCTGACGGTACGAACTGGAAACAACTTACCTATACAAGAAATAAAGGAGATGAGCAATCTCCCAATTGGGTATTGGCTACAGCAAACTTTACTTTGAAGAATGCTGTTTCAGAGTTGTATATCAAATTTGCACCAACAACTGCATCTTTGTTTAGCCTGGATGATATTGTTCTTGTTACTGGTATTGGCGGTACAGAGATTGATTTAGCTGGTGGCAGCACAGAACCTGGTGAGGCAACTCCTATTACCATTACCGAACTGGTAGATTTGGCAAAAGCTAATACAACTCAGGTAGAAATAGATGCTACCGCCGATAGATATTTTGAAGCAGTAGTGCAAGCTGATGTAAATGCTGGAAACTATACCCAAAGAAATTTAGCTTTAGCAGTGGAAGGAGCAACTGATGCTAAACAGGGTATTACATTATACGGAGATCAGGTAGAACCGTCCACATTGAACTTGACTAAAGGCGATAAGGTAAAAGTCACATTATATAAGAGTCTGGCAAAAGTTGTAAACTATTCTGGACTTTATGAAGTGACTGGTGCACAAGGAAGCACTTGGTGCAAAATAGAAAAGATAGGGACAGCAGAAATAACTCCTATCGTTCTAACAGACTTATCTAATCTTGCCGATTATCAGGGAACAACAGTCACTATAAATAATGTGACTTCTCCCACGGAAAGTAAAATATGGGGAGCGGAGAGTGCTCAGGAATTTACCGTAAACGGTACGAAACTGAATGTTTTTTGCAAAAGTGTAGGAGATTTTGCTACTACTGCTTATCAAGCTAATACAACAGGAAATATAACCGGTCTTATCACTGTTTACAAAAATGCTGTACAGATTGTGCCGCGTACAATTGCAGATGTGGCAGATTTCACTTCCAGTAATCCTTATATTTCAAGAGTGGAACCGGCAATGCTTACATTTCCGTTGACAGGTGGTGAGCAAGAAGTTACCGTTATAGGAGCAAACTTGGAAGGAAAGACATTGAATGTATCAGGGATTTCTAACCCGGTTTTTGCAGAAGTTAATGGCAATATAGTAAAAGTAAAGGTGGAAGGAGCAACTGCATCAGGAACCCAGACTTTAACTATAAGTGTAGATGGCGGCAATTCACAGGACGTAACTATCAATATTGTGGATGAATCGGCTGCCCCTACTATTTCTTTGGACTTTACAAACGATGAAATATTTCCAACGGACTTTCCTAGTGGGAGTGCAGATGCAAAGAAAACAGAAGAAGATAATCCGGATGAATACACCTTTAACGGATATACTTTGAAGATACATTCCGCCGGTGGCTATTATAAAAATGCTGGTTATTTGATGCTTAAGAACGCTAAATGTTATATAGAATTTCCTGTTATTAACGGTAAAAAATTAGTAAAGGTCGTAGCATCTAATAGCAGTACAACTTCTACAGCTCTATCAATGGCGATTCAAGATACTAACGGGGCTATTGTTACTGGTGGTGAATCACAAAAATGGAGTACACTGAATTCAAGTTATACCTACATCTTAACAGGAACATCTGTAGATACAGCTTATCGGATTGTTCAAACAAGTTCAAAAAATGCCCAAATAAGCAAACTTGATTTGTATTACGAATAATATATAATAACAAATTTATAAGACCCTTGAAGAGAGAATTATCTTTTCAAGGGTCTCATTATCTAAAACATTATTGATGTGATACTTAGAAAATATCCTCTTAACACTTTATACTTCATCCTCTGCTTTATTCTGACATTATCATCGTGCAGTGACAATTCAGAGGGAGATCAACCTGTACTTCCCGGTCAGGTATCCTGGAAAACCACTTCTTCGGTAACTGCAGAAGCCGGAGTGGCCACCTTGTCCATATCAGGTGCAGTAGGAATTAAATGGACAGCCGAGATAACTGCCGGTACTGATTGGAGTTCTTTTGTTCACAACGATTTCACTGGTAACGGAACGACTGTTCAGGGAGAAGTGAAAGACGGAATAAACGTACTCTACCTTTACTATACAGCAAATACCGATACGGAAGGACGTACAGCCATTATTTCCTTTACTTTCGACGGAGAGAAGGAACCCCATACCCTCTCTTTGAAGCAAGTGGCTATAGGTCAGTCTGTTTTGCCAGACTTTAAAGGTGGATACGCAGAAATTCCCATTTATAAACAAGATGCGAACTACGTTTATGCCACCCATTATGTAAAACTGGGCAATAAGAATGTGCGCAATTACTCATTGTGTTTTGATAAGGCCAAGAAAGCCGCCCTATGGGTAGCTTATCCACTACACAAAGCCTATACCAACGGTGATGCAGGTCGCGTGGATGAATGGAACTTCGACCCTTTGTTTGAATCCTCTTTCCAGCCGGAACTGTTTAGAAGTTATAAGGGAAGCTACGACCGTGGACATCAAATTCCCTCTGCCGACCGTCAAGCCACTGATGAGATGAACCGTCAGACTTTCTATTTTTCCAATATGACTCCGCAGCTAAATCGTCTTAATCAGGACATGTGGGGAAAGCTGGAAGACAAAGTGCGTACCTACAACTGCGAAGATACTCTCTACGTCGTTACTGGAGCCTATTTTGCGAATACTTCCACCACCACTTATGACGGTGGCGGCAATCTCGTTCCTGTACCAACCAACTACTTCAAGGTACTGCTCCGCACCAAAAGCGGAAAGACCGGGAAATATGTCAGTGACTGTACAGCGTCCGAGTTGAAAACTATCGGCTTTTGGGTGGAGCACAAGTCCTACGGTAACGTACAACCGCCCCGTTCCATTTGCACCAGCGTGGCTGACATCGAGCAGAAGACCGGCTTTACTTTCTTCCCTACTATTCCCGACGAAGTGAAGCAGGACTATAACCCTACAGACTGGAATATAAATTGATAAAAGCAATCATTATGAACAGAAAATCTATCTTAGTCTTTCTCTTCTTTGCCATAAGCCTTACGGTGTATGCGCAAACCAAGCCCTATAAGATTGTTTTCTACAATCTGGAGAATTTCTTCGATACGGTGAATGATCCGGAAGTGCTGGATGATGAATTCACCCCTGAAGGCCCCAAGAAATGGACTCAGGACAAGTATGACAAGAAGTTACACAACATGGAGCGTGTGTTCTTCGACATCGCGGCTATTAACAAAGACTATCCTGTAGTAATAGGCGTGTCCGAAGTAGAAAACCGCAATGTGCTCGAGGACATTGTGGCTGCTCCCAAACTGGCGCCTGCCAACTACCGTATCGTACATCACGACTCGCCTGAAGCACGTGGAGTAGACGTGGCTTTCTTTTATCGTGCTGACGTGTTCAAGCTCGAAGGAGAGAAAGCCATACGTACAATAATACCTTCATTGCCCAACTTCAAAACCCGTGACATCCTTACCATGTGGGGAAAAATAGACGGAGAGGACTTCCTTTTTATGGTGGGGCACTGGCCTTCGCGGCTGGGTGGAAAAGAAGCGTCCGAGTACAAGCGTATAGCTGTAGGCGAGCAGATGCGCAGTATTGCCGACTCTGTGAAGCAAATCCGCCCTGATGTTAAAGTAGTGCTGATGGGTGACTTTAATGACGATCCTACCGATCCCAGCATCACACAGGGGCTGGGCGCCAAGCTCAAAGTTAAAGAGCTACAGAAAGGCGACTACTACGCACCTTATGCATCCATGCTGAAAGCTGGATACGGCACTCTTGCTTATGGTGACGCATGGAACATCTTCGACAATATTGTTGTGACGGAAAACCTCGTAAACGATACTACAGACAAGCTGAAGATTCAGAAAGCCCCCGGTTCCAAATTCTACGGCAACATTTTCAAGCGTCATTATATGGTGCAGAAAGAGGGCCAGTATAAGGGGTATCCCTTGCGTACCTATGTAGGCAACAACTTTCAGGGAGGATATAGCGATCACTTCCCGGTATATATTTATATAGGAAAATAAAAACATCTATTTATGAAAATAAAAACATTATTGCTATTATTGGTTTCTTTGCTTTCGCTTCCGGGCATTGCCCAGAACATGGGTGGAATCAAAGGTACGGTGGTATCGCGTACTACCCGCGCGACCATAGACAAAGTGAAAGTAACAATGATGCCGGGTGAAGTCACAACGACTACCGATGGCTCTGGGCAGTTTGTATTCGACAATTTGGGACAAGGTGAATATACTCTTGTTTTTGAAACGCCGGAATATGAAGTGCTAAATCTTCCAGTACGTGTGGACAAGATGATACGTGAGATACGTGTGGTTCTTGTTCCCGAGCGAAACGTCATGATGGATGATGCCATATTCGCAGAGTTCGATACGGAGACAATGGAAGATGCGCAGTCTCTTCCTTCTTCGTTATCCGCTTCAAAAGACATATTCAACAATATCGCATCCTACCAGTTCAGTGAGATGCGTTTCAATGTCCGCGGCTACGACTCTCAGTTTTCCGATGTCTATCTTAATGGTATTCAGCTCAATGACGCTATGACAGGTTATACGCCTTGGTCGTTGTGGAGCGGTCTGAACGATGCGACCCGCAACCAGGAAAACACCACCGGCCTTGCAATGGGTGATGTGGGAGTGGGCGGTATTGCCGGTGTGACCAACATTAACACCCGTCCCTCGCAGATGCGCAAAGGCTGGCGGATGAGTCTGGTTAACGCCAACTCCATGTACCGTTTTCGTGGTATGGTAACTTACGCGTCGGGTATGCAGGACAATGGCTGGTCGTATGCGTTCTCTGTTTCTACCCGTCAAGGTGGCAATGACTACATCAAGGGTGTGTACTATAATGCCTATGGATATTTCGGCACTGTAGAGAAGCAGTTCCGTAACGGACACCGTCTGGGCTTGTTGGTACTTGGAGCGCCTACCGAACGCGGTGCGCAGCAAGCTTCCACGCAAGAAGTCTATGACTTGGTAGGCAACAACTATTACAATCCCAATTGGGGCTGGCAGGAGGGAAAGCGCCGCAATGCACGTGTCCGTAATTACCATGAGCCTGTCACCATGCTCAACTACACGTTTGACATCAACGACCGTTCGCAGTTGAATGTAGCTACTTCTCTCCGTTTCGGTCAGAACGGTTATTCGGCACTCACATGGTATGCTGGTCCCGACCCGCGTCCCGATTACTATCGCTATCTGCCCAGCTATTACGAGGGTACAACCACCGGTGCATGGTTGCAGGAAGCGTGGATGCGAAACACCGATAACATTCGCCATATCAACTGGGACCGTATGTATGACATCAACCGCAGCCAAGTTCCCAATTCCATTTATGGAGAAGGCAATCGTTCCATCAACATGATCGAGGAACGCCATACAGACCAATTGGACTGGAACTTGAGTTCACACTTCTCACACATTTTCAAGAATAACTCCAAGCTGAACGCTGGTATTAACCTGCGTCGTAACCGTACGGAGTACTACAGCGAAGTGAAAGACCTGCTTGGCGGTGATTATTGGATAGATGTAGATAAGTTTGCTGAACGTGACATGGGCGGACTTGATCCTATTCCTTATCAAAACAACATGGATTACTATGAAAAATACGGTCATGCACAAGCTGTGAAGAAAGGAGACAAGTATAGTTATGACTATTATGGGAATGTCCTTAGTGGTCGCGGCTGGGCACAATACGGATTTAATCTTGCCAATTTGGAGATAGGCGTAGGCGGTGAAATTGGACATACTACCCTATGGCGTCACGGACTTTGGCGCAAGGGACTTTTCCCTGATGATTCGCAAGGTGATTCCGAAAAGCAGAATTACCTAACTTATAAAGTAAAAGCAAATTTCCGTTACCAGCTTTCTGCTTCTCACACTTTTGATGCCAACATTACTTATATGCAGGATGCACCCGCTTTTCAATATGCGTTTGTTTCTCCACGTACACGTAATGCGGCAACTCCCGGTGTAGGGACGGAGAAAGTATTTGGTGTAGATGCATCTTATAATTTCCGTTGGGGTGATTTTCGTGCACGAGTTTCCGGTTATTATACCACTTTCCGCGACCAGACTAAGGTAATTTCCTACTATGACGATGTAGAGGCCACTTACTCCAACTTTGCTATGAGCGGTATAGATAAACGTCACTTTGGATTGGAACTTGCAGCGTCAGTACCTATCTATGAGGGACTTGCATTAAAAGGAGCATTGAGTTGGGGACAGTATACCTACAATTCTAATCCTGATTATATCCAATTGCAGGATAATAGCGGAGAGATAAAGAACCAGGGTAAAGTTTACTGGAAAAACAAACGTGTGGAAAGTACTCCGCAATTGGCTGCCAATATTGGATTGTCCTACCGTAGTCGTAACAATATCTTCATCTCACTGGATGGAAACTTCTATGACAATATGTATCTCTCTATGAGTCCACTCTACCGTACTGATGCCGTACTTACACAAGGCATGACGAAGGAAGAGATTGCAGCTATACGCAATCAGGAGAAATTTGGTTCAGCTTTCGTTATGAATGCCAGTGTAGGCAAGAACTGGTACATTCAACGTAAGTACACGCTCGGTTTCAGCCTCAGTGTAGACAATCTGCTTAACAACCAGAATATCAAGACAGGTGGTTATGAGCAAATCCGACTGCTTAAGAACAAAGAACAGAGTACGCTGACGTATGAGCCGTTTGATGCCAAGTATTTCTACATGTTGGGTACAAACTATTATTTGAATCTTTACTTCCGTTTCTAAAATTGATAATACGTACAGATTATGATAAATAAATTTATACATATATGTTTAATCGCGCTGCTGGCTTTGAGTGTCAGCGGTTGCTATAATGACTTCGATGATCCGGCTCCTGCCAAAATTTGGTCGGACGTCGACTTCGGGGAAGGACAAATAATCTCCATCAAAAAGTTCAAGCAGTTGTTTTACAATAAATACGGGAATGGAGCAGCATCCCTGAAACAGTATTTGGAGATAACGGAAGACTACGTTATTAAAGGTAAGGTAATCTCCAGTGATCAGGCTGGCAATGTTTACAAGTCGGTTTACATCTACGACGGTGAAGAAGCCATTGAGCTAAAACTTATGGTAAGTAACTATGTTTATTATCAAATGGGACAGACACTCTATGTTAAGACAAAAGGGCTGGCTATCGGTTGTTATCGCTATATGCTTAGTGTAGGACTTCCGCCTACTGCTGAAGATCTGCAAAAAGGGTATGCCAATCGTAACATTGAAACTCAGTTGGATTTGAATGCTCACGTGTTTGAGGGAGCAGAAGGTGAACTGACGGAGGATGATATTATTACTGTAACTGCCAATGACTATCACACTATTCTTGATGATAGTAAGTTAGGCTGCCTTATACGTTTTGAAAAGCTTACTTATAAAGAAGGAAAAATAGGGAGCAATACTTATCCTATGTATTTGGAAAGTGTATATCTTAATAACTCTACTCAGGCCACTTATACAAGTAAATATTATAAGGAAGAAGGACTGATACCTACATATGCTTATAGTTACAATAATCAACATTTCTATGGTTCTGCTTGGTTTACCTATGTCCCTGATGAAAATGATGGGGGAAATGACAATAGTGCAAAACAGGGTGACTATATAGTACGTGTAAGTGGTTATGCCAACTTCGCATTACAACCGTTACCGGTAAATGGTGATATCGGCAATATAACTGGTATCTATACTAAATATTCCAGCAAGGATGGACGTTATCCGGTTTATCAGTTGCTTATTAATAAATTTGACGATATAGAATTCTCAAAATAAATATCGTATCTATTCTGCTTTTAGAAGTAGATTAATTAAAGTTTAAAAACATTTAAGGGGCATGTCTGTGAAGATATTGCCCTTTTTTAGTCCTAAGATGTACTTGGGACATGGGAGGGGTGTTTCATTTGAATGGGGTAGGGGAGTGATCTGGTATAACCTAACAGAACTTTAACAGCCAAATTTGAACAAAAGATTAGGGATAATATAATCAGCGCTCGGTTTACCTTAGGGCCTGGTCTTCGTATTACAGTAGAAGTATCTGCTGACTATCCAATAGCATCCCCTATTACAATATCATACAGCGCACAAGGAACTTTCACATATTATGATGATCCACATGCACCCAGTCAGCCACCTACAGATTATTTTGACAGTAGAGTTTGGACTAAGACTTTGAATATGGGAGCATCTGAATGGGAGTTCTCATTTGTTCCAGATGTGTACGGTACATTAGAACCGGGCATGCCAAGTGATGCCATTTTATTGACTATATCCTCTGCCTGGATAGATTTCGATAATTTCTCCGATTCTCAATATAATTATATATGTGAAGAATAAAATAAATGTTGGATATAAGAAAGGCTTCTTCTCAATGATGGGAAAAAGCCTTTCTTTTGTATCAAATATATTATTCGAATATATAAGTTATGCCATTGTATGTATAAGTAATGGTATTTTTGAATGGTTCATACGTTTTTCCATTAATCACTATATATGTCCAAAAAGAGCCTAACTGATCCACTCCGGATGTTCCGGAATCTAATTTATTATGTTCTGAAGTCGTTGAACCGGCATTGAGTGTTACACTTTCAGACACTGTATAAGTATTATAGATTGGTGGGTTTTCTCTGTCATCATACTCTATCACATCCTGATTCACAGTGACTCTTACATCGAATGGCAGCGGCTTTTCTGCTGCAATATAGAAATCTTCAACAACAATAGAACCACCGTTACCGTAAGTCATGTGTAGCTTCACATGTATAGAACTTTGTTTGAATTTGGCTGTTAAAGTTCTGTTAGGTTATACCAGATCACTCCCCTACCCCATTC
>OBKV01000098.1_pt1 | contig 92895 bp, 124 predicted proteins | sample 1517301 | NCBI WGS metagenome assembly OBKV01 (sample SAMN04571685, study PRJEB22368) | human gut metagenome | biome: human gut; material: stool | host: Homo sapiens | place: Luxembourg | collected 2012-06-29 | reverse complement strand
GGGATATAAATAAGCAAAGCTATCTAATTTATGCAATTTGCCATTTTTTCCACAATAAGTACATCTTACGCCACTATGAAAATGTTCACAACATATTAAATATCCACCGTTATCATTATGATAATCTTTTTCTTGACATAATAACCATACTTTCTTATCACTACCTGGCTTTATTTCCCATGGATTGATTGTGTTCTTAGGCGACCAATATCTTTTTAAGAAATCTTCACCAAAAGTATCTATCCCCCATTGTGCAAATGAATCTTTAGGATGTACTTTAAAGTTATGACAATAAGGGCATCTACCACCTTTTATAAAATCTATTGGCTTAACTTCATAACCTCCAAAATCATTATGATAATCTTTCTTATCACATTTAATAACTACCTTTTTTTTATAATTTTTATTTATCAAATAAGGATTAACTGTATTTTTCTCCCAATCCCAATATTTATTGAGTGATTCTTGTAATTCTTGTTGAATATGATAGGCAAAAGATTTTTCATAAAAATTACAACAATAATTACATTTTGATTTATTTCCTTTAACAAAAGAATAAACATCTATATCATATTCTTTACTGCAATAGGGACATTTTATTCTTATATAACTTTTATTTCGTTTTTTATTTTTACCATCTATAGTTACTTCACCACAATTATAACTTCCAATATATTCATAACCATCTCCTCTTTCGATTACTCTTCTCTTATGTTCCTCATTTTGATACATCTCAATCACCCTTTTTATTAATTATTTTCAATTTGTTATTCTTATTTATATCTTATAATTTTATTTTTTATCTAATATTTTTCTTAAATCTTTTAAATCGTCTAACATCCAATACATATCCTCTTCACAATTTTCTTTATATGAAAAGTTTATATAATGGTCGTCACTTCCATAGCAATCACCTCCTGGAGATTCAACTAACATTTCTTCAATTTCTTCTAATTTGTCTTGGTCTAATAATGTTATTACCTTGTTTAAAACTCCTTTCAAATGTTCTTTTAATCCGTCATATTGTTTTTGGGCTAAGTTATCAATGTCTATACTCATTAATTCTTCTATATTCATATCTTAACACCTCCTTATATTAAGGTATTAACAATTATACCTCCTAAATTACCTATGATTTAAAATTTATTTATTCATATAATGCGTATTAAAATTCATATCTTCACTTATTATTGTAATCTTAGGATATCTACCTGCTATTTCTTTTGCTTTGTTTACAGCACTGTATACATTATGAGTTGTATATCTTTCTAAGTATTCTAAAACTTCCTCATTCTCATCTATTTTATATAATTGAATCAAATATAAATCTTTTGTATTGATATAATCAACATATAACTTCAACTCTTCCACATTACCAACTCCTTCCTAGAGGGAATTAATTCCCTCTTTATAATTTTATTAATTATTTTCAATCTAAAAATCGAATAATTCGTCCTCGTCATCATCGCCATCTGATAATATATCTAAATCTCCGTCCTCATCCACTAATTCTTTCTTAGGTTCGTCACCTTTACTTAATAACTCGTTTAATGTTAAAGGTACTGGTATTGCTCCTTTACTGTATCCTCTACCTATTGAAGATATTTCCATTCTTCTTTGCATAGACCCCATTCCTACACCATATTGTTGTTTCAAATCTTCAATATCCATTAATCCGTACTTAACAAGTTCTTTTTCTTCATCGCTTAACATATCTTCATTAAATGGCACTTCTTCACGTCTATTTATTAATCTAACTCTATACCCCATTTTACATAATTCATTATCGTCAAAGTTATCTAATAGCATTTTATCTATTAATTTAGCCATTTTCTTAGCTTTCTCACTATCCTCACCTAATGGGTATTCAAATGATTGATAAAATCCTATATCAGCCTTTTTCTTAGAATTATACTCTGGTATATATCCATTTATAACTAATAGATTCTCTTCTTCTAATCTGCTATCGTCTAAACAATCTTCTGTTATATAAAATTCTACGTTTGCTAATGCTTTTTCTTCTGCCTCGTCATTTATAACATATATTCTTTGCACATTGTAATTTGTATAAATCTTTTCTTCGTGTGTTTTAGGATTAGTATAACTTGAATATTCTATATTACCTTGTACTTTAAATTTTTTGTCTTTATAAGCATCTGATTTTAATATTGAGTGCACTGCCATTGAATAATCAAATTCATTTGTAAATTCCATTCTTTCTTCACCATCAACGAATATATACTTTTTAAATTCAGCTAAATTATCTATATATTTATCTGAATCTTTATGTTTAAATTGCACTGTAGAATATTTACCATCTTCACTTTTTAGTAAACTATATATTATACTATTATCTACATTTATACTTCCATCACTGTTTTTCTTTGCATTACTCATAAATGATTTTATTTGAAGGTTAAAATTGTCTTTATCACATTTCATTTGTAAATTTAATTGTCTTATATTACAACCACTATCTAGTAATCTATCTTCAAAAGCTTTTCTATTTTCTCTATCTCCTGCGATTGATAATTTTCCTATCATAACGAATTGATTTGACATAATATCACTTCTCCCTTTTATTAATTATTTTTATTTATTTCTTTTTCTAATATTTCTTCTATATTATCAAATTCCCAATATGAGATTCTTATCAAATTCCAACCACGCTCTTTTGCATATTCATCTTTTAATTTATCATGTTTTTGCATTTTAATAAATTCATTTCCATCCAATTTGTTTTCATAATGAAACTCACCATCATATTCTATCCAAATCTTTTTATCTTCAATTATAAAGTCTGGTCTCAACGGATTTCCTAAATCAGATAACAAATCTTTAAAATATGATTCATCATGTAGATATTTTATATTGTTTTCATCTAACCATTTAATAATTTTAATTTCTCCTTTGGATACTTTACAATTATTACAAATAATATCCCTTTTATGTACGTTTAAATTATTTAAAGACACTTTAAATAATTTTCCACATATCTTACAATTAAACCAATATTTGTCCTTACAGCCTTTTGGTCTTACTTCGTAAGGAGATTTTTTATTTTTTTTCATAATCCCAATATTTAGCTTTTTCTGGATATAACGCTCCAAATGAATCTTTAGGATGTACTTTATTAGACCTTGTACAACAATATGGACATCTATTCCCATTATAAAAATTATTTGCTGTTGTTTGATGGCTTTTATGATAATCAACTTCATCACATTTTATATATATTTTTTTACCACTTTGAGGAGTTATACAATAAGGATTAACTGCATTCTTTTCCCAATCCCAATATTTATTTAAAGGTTCTTTTAATTCTTGTTGTATATAATAAGCGAATGATTTTTCATAACTATTACAACAATTAGTACATTTTGTTTTTAATTTTCCTGCAAAACTTCCTAACCTTACATCATATTCACTTCCACAATAAGGACATTTTACTCTTATATAACTTTGTTTATCACTATATTTACCATCCATTGTTGTTTCGCCACAATGATAACTTCCAATATAAGTATAACCATCTCCTCTTTCAATTACTCTTTTCTTATGTTTTTCATTCTGATATATCTCAATCACCATCTCTCCTTTTTATTAATTATTTTTATATTTGTTATTTTTATTAATGTTTAAATTTAACTATTTTTAATTCTCCCCAATCACCTTCTGCAACTTCGGGAATTTCTATCATATTAATAGGTCTACCACTCATAGTTCCGTCTGATATATCACCGTCAAAATATTCTTGATAAGCCTCTAAAACTTCTTCTTTAGTATTACCTCTGCATAATCTATGTAATATGTATAAACATTCATAACATTCCATATCTCCACCAAATTCAACATATACTAACCATAATTTTTTCTTTTTCATAATTACCCCTCCTTATTTAATATTTTATTAAATACTTCTTATACACTACATTTTAATCACCCCTTATATTGTTGTATTAACAATTAAGTTGTAATAATTACCTATGAATTTATTTTTTATATCTTAAACTATATATTATCTCTCCTATCATTAATGATACTAAAACTACTACATAAGGAGTTACAAATTCTACTCGAAAAATTAATACTAGAGATAAGATTATAATAATACATCTTATAATCAAATCTTTTAAATTCATTTCTCTTCACCTCCTTCTATTAATGCTAAGAATCTATTGATGCCATATATTTTATCACAATATTCAATTAAGTATTTTTCTGCATTTCTTTGTCTTAAATCCATTCTTGCAGAATATATTGTGTTATAAACTTTCACTACTTTTAAACTACCATTAGTTATTAATTTTATCATATTAATATTTCTCCTTTTTATTAATTATTTTTATTCACTTCTTATTTTATATTAATTTCTTCTATTCTAACTCTCCCAATGTTCCTTCTACGAATACTGTCTTGATGCATTCTTTAGTGTCCTTATAATAAAAGAAACATTTCTCACATTGTTTATCACTTAACAACTCACACACTTCATTTGAATCAAGTTTTTTCAATATATCTTTTAATTCTTCTATCGTCATATCAAACACCTCCTTAATATAATCTCCTTTTATGTTTATCTTTTCTAGTATAAGTCTTTTTACTTTTCTTTATCCCAGTGCCTCTTTTAACTTCTTGTAGATGTTCATGTATGTTTTCTATTTTACCAACATGATTGAAATCCTTACCTTTTAATGTAAATTTTATCTTTTTCATTCTTATCACCTTCCTATAAATACATTATATCACATTGAAATATAATGTCAATAGGTTTTATTAATTATTTTCTATATTACAAACACATTATTTTTCTTATCTATTATAGTAACCTTTTTACTCATATCAGAGAATAAAAATGATTCTTCAGCTTTAAATTTTAATTGTTCTTTAGCTTCATTACTACCATGATGAATTAAAATTTTTTGGCAATTCAATCCTTTCATATAATTAATTAATTCATCTTGTTGAATATGTCCACTGAAGGTTTTACAAATAACTATTTCGCATCTTATATTCACTCTTTTGTTTTCAATAGTAACACTTTTAGCTCCTTGTTGTATTTTCCCTGCTAACGTTGCAGGTGAGGAATAACCAACAAATATAATACAATCTTTACTTTTACCTGCTATTTCTTTTAAATACTCAAGAGAATGACCTCCACAAAACATTCCCGATGAAGATATAATCACACATGGTTCTTTTTGTTTAGCTAAAACTTGAGTTTTTTTATAATTGTCAACAAATATAAAGTTTTCCCAACTTAATACTCGTTTCCAACGTTCAAGTAAATCTCCTTCTAGTATATTCTCATACACTTTATTTATTTCGTTAGTTAATCTACTATCCACTATAACTTTTACATTTTTAAATTCTCTCTCATCTTTAAATATATGATATAATAAATCCATTATAGACTGACTTCTATCGTAACTGAAACAAGGAATCAGTACTCTATTCCCATTATAGACAACTTCTCTTATTTTAGCCAATAAATTAAAGATTTCTTGTTTATGCTCTTTCTTTGTAAATCCATCACTTCTATCCCCATAAGTAGATTCTAAAATTGCTATATTACATTTAGATACTTGCTTTCTATTAAAAGAATATGGTTTGGATAATTGATTGTTACTACTACCTAAATCACTTGAATATAATAATTTAACCACTCTTCCACTAGGTTTTTTAATGTAAAGTATTATACTTGTACTTCCACAACAATGGTTATTATCTATAAATTGTACGGATAAATTACTATCTATTTTGTGAGTTTTATTTCTCTCTACAACTCTTATACGGTCTATAGTTTTATATGTATCTGATTCATTGTATAACAACTCATATTTTTTACCTTTATTATTCATACTCATTACATTTCTTTGATGAATAAAAGCACCATCTAACAACATAGGTTTTATTATTTCTGAATTTTCATAAGTTGTTACTATATCACCTTGAAAACCTCTGCTTATTCCAGCTGGTATATTTGCTATATGGTCTTGATGGACGTGTGCTATAAATATATGAGAAGCAAGGTTAAATGGTATATTGTCAATCATTTTTTTATTACTATTATAATCTTCTACCATGTTGTTAGTTTGAATTCCCCCAGATTCAAGTAATATTAAATTCCTATTGCCATTGTCTAAAGGATATTCCACAGCTATACAACTACCAGTAACATCCTCTGTAGACCCACCAATACTTGTTATAATTATTTTATTTTTAAACTTTTTATTGTTAGCAAAATGATGCTTAAATTTTTTCTTTTCTATTATATTTAAATTTTCTTTTCTGTTATCTAATATATCACCATTCAGATATTCTATTTTATTATCTGAATTGGTTAAAAGGTTAGGTAAATCATAAGTATAATGCTCATCTTGTCCCACTATATATTTACCAACCTTTTTCCATATTTTATCTTTGACTAAATCTATGTCTTCAATATCTATTAAAATTGTTTCTCCTGTTTCTTCTGTGGTTAAATCATCATATAGTACTATTTCAGCGTAATTTTCATGTTTTATTATTTCATTAGGTTCATTTGAATCATGCTGATTATTTGATATACATATTCCAAATTCTCTATATTCATTCAAATGTTTATTACATAACATTTCTTTATTTTTATGTGATAACTTTTTACCACAAACTTTGCAGTGTCTGTCCATATCTTTATCTCTCCTTTATAGTTTTGTATGCTATTAATAAATCTTTCTGACACTTTATCTTTATCGTACATAACTACTTCTTTGATGTTTTTTCTTTTTTACTTGTAAACATTCCTTTAGTTCTTAATTTATCATAGCAACTTTCACAATAGCTAACTTCTTCATTTTTTAATTCTTTACCACAATGAATACAATATTTACTCATACTCTTTTATTCTCCTTTCTAGGGAGGATTTCCTCCCTCTTCGTATTATAAAATTTATTAATTATTTTTAGTCATCCAAAGGTTCTTTTAAATATTCACAATCAAAGACGTCATCAATAAATGCACATTTATGAAAGTCTGTACATTTATTGTAGTCTGGACAGAAATGACAACAAATATTAGTTCCACGATGTAACCCACATTCAGTTGGTTCTTCACATTCTTTTATATCTTCTTCTTTATTTTCTTTACAAGTGCAATCTTCACATTCACATTCACTATCTAATTCATCTAATTTATTCTCCATATGTTCACATATATCTGCTTTTTCTGCATATTTACATAATTTATCACATTTATCAAAGTTCTCACACATATAGCAACATTTATTTTCAAATTTATCACATTTAATTTCTTCGTTACATTTAAAGTCCTCGCCTAATACCTCTTTAACAGCTTCCCCTAATGTCATATCTGGTTCTGTATCTCCCTCTATTTCTTTTATTTTATCTTGTATTTCTTTTTCTGTAGGTTTAGGTTCGTCTGGTATAATATTAATCAATTCCTTCATTTCTTCAATAAAAGCGTTCCATTCTGATTCGGTCATTTCCTCCTTATCCATATCTTCTAATGCTTTTGCCAATTGCTCTTCTTCGCTTAATTCTTCTTTTATTATTCCATATTTCACGCAATCCTCGTAATCCATCCAAAAATCTCTACCTTTATAAGAGTCTAACATTTCTTGAGTTATCTTTGTGTTTTTAACAACTAAATCATCTAAATATTGTTGTGTTTTAGCTTTTCTATCTGCTTCTAAACTCCAGTCGGATAATTTCATCATATTCCCAAGACTCATCTCATGGCACATAACACTAGCGAATCTTGACACTGTTCTATAATCACATGCACACAGAAGATAAAAACCAGCTGAATAGGCATGACTACTTACTCTTCCTTTAAATATTACACCTTGCTCATCTTTCATCCTTTCTATTATGTCCCATATTTCTAAGAATTTAAATAAGTCCCCTCCCTCCGAATTAATTCTAAATTCTACTTCATCACAATATAAAGGTAAGTAATCTGATTTATATTTAAGTCTATCATTTGCCTCCATTATTGCTTGATTTTTAGTATATACATCTAAAAGTTGTTCTATTACTACATTCCCTAAAACTTCATTTAATTCACCATCGAATAAAATTATCATATATTTGTCCCCCTTATATTAAATTTAATTTATTTATTAATATTTCTTCAATATTATCAATATCATAATACCAAATTTCAATTAATTTAATATTATTCTTTTTGCAATATTCTTTTTTACGTTTATCATGTATTTGTAAATCTTCAAAATCTTTTTTAGTTTGCCAACCTTCTGACCATCTCTTATGTTGTTTGCCTTGACATTCTATCAATGTATTATATTGAGGCAAATAAAAATCAAATCTTAAATTTTTATTACCAACACCTATTAAGTCATTAAATATATATTCTTTGTAATATTTAATATTATATTTTTCTAATACATTTTTAGTCTTTTGTTCTAAGGATGAAGAATTGCATTCACTACATATTACACCAATATCATTTCTATTTAATTTATCTAAACCTCTTTTAAATTCTTCTCCACATTCTTCACATATAAACTTATATTTTTTATTGGTATAAGAAGTAACTTCATAAGGTGATTTATCATTATTTTTACTCCAATATTTTGCTTTCTCTGGATATAAACTTCCAAAACTGTCTAATTTATGCACTTTTCCATGATGATTACAACAATAAGGACATCTTGCACCTTTTATAAAATTTACAGGAATAGTTTTATATCCACCATAATCATTATGATAGCCTTTCTCTTGACAAAGAATCCAAATTTTCTTATTAGTTTTAGGTGCTACTTCAAAAGGGTCTAAGGTATTTTTAGGTGACCAATATTTTTTAATAGCACCTTCACCATAAGTGTCAATTAACCATTGTCCAAAACTATCTTTTGGATGTACTTTTCCATGAAAATGACTACAATAAGGACATCTACAACCTTGAAGAAAACTATGTGGTTCAACTTCATAATCATCATGATAATCAGTTTTATCACACTTCAAAATTACCTTTTTCCCACTTCCTTTACTTATGCAATAAGGATTAATTTCATTCTTTTCCCAGTCCCAAAATTCATTTAATCCTCTTTTTAATTCTATTTGTATGTAATAAGCAAATGAATTTTCATATTTATTACAACAATTTTTGCAACTTGCACCGTCTCTAAATGAATAAATATTTATATCATATTCTTCTCCACAATAAGGACATATTACTCTGATATACATTTTATTTTTATTTTGATTCTTACCATCTACAGTTACTTCTTTTCTATCATAACTTCCAAGATAAATATAATTATCTCCTCTCTCGTTTACTATTTTCCTATGTTCCTCATTCTGATACATTTTAACCACCCCCCTTTTTTTTATTAATTATTTTTAATTACATATTTATTGTTAAATCATTTTCTTTATAACATTTATTAGATTTGTCACTTTTATCTTTATGTGTACTTTCTATATAATAATTTAACGGTGGGAGTTCTCCTTTCGTTAAAGTCGGTATAGTTTTTATCTTTTCATTTCTATTTATATCAATTATATTACTCATATTTCTCACTCTCCCTTTTATTAATTATTTTTGTCGAGGTATTTCAATAAGTTTACATTTTAATCACCTTCTTATTATAGTATTATCAAAACTGTTGTTAAAATTACCTATGATTTAAAATTTATATTTCATATTATCTCCTCCTTATACAAATAAGTATATCACAGCTATGTTATTTGTCAATGCATTTTATTAATTATTTTCATATGAATTTGATAAAAAATACAATACATCACATACGTCAATGTCTTTATTTTGTTTCATTTTTTTACAGTCCTCATGATAAACACAATCGTTACAAAAATTCACATCTGTATCTTGGTAAATGTAATCTAATATTTTTATAGCTTTTTCTCCTATATTTCTTTTTATTTTAGCTTGTTTAACTTCTTTATTTATATCTATTTTTATTTTATTAAATTTTAATAAGCGTGATTCTTGATAAAAATTAGAATAATCGCCTTCCCAAATCATATATAACTTGTTTATGTCTCCATTTTTATATCTTATTTCTATGGAAGTTATATCATCATAATTAACAATACGTTGAAATGGATTAGAATATCCTTCATATAAAGAGTCTTGTATTATTTTATCTACTCCTTCTATAACACATGAAAGAGAATAAGAATCATCATTTACTTTTTCTATTTCTAAACTCTTAAAGTTTTCAATCGGTATTCTCATATATTCACAATTTTCAAAAACAAAATCTATAGATTCTATATTATCTATATTCATAATATCTCCTCCTAATAAAAATATATTAAAACATCACTAAATTGCAACAAACTCTAAAATGGTATAAATAAATTATAATAAGATATTTTCCATTCTATTTTTAGCTATATCAAAATAGTTTTCATCAAGTTCTATACCTACGAATCTACGATTAGTATTCATACAAGCTACTCCCGTACTTCCACTACCCATAGTAAAATCTAACACTAAATCCCCTTCATCAGTATAAGTTTTTACAAGATACTCAAGCAATGTTACTGGCTTTTGAGTAGGATGTTTAACAAATTCTTTGCTATTAGGTCTTAAAGAGTTAAACTTTAATATTGTACTAGGATTTTTTAAATTAGCATTATATTTACTACTATTAACTTCTATATATCCCAATCCGTTTTGTTCACTCGTTGAATTATGAAACACATAACCTGTTTTATGTGCCTGTTCTATTCTTTTACTTTTTCTAGGAATCATTTGTTTATTGTATTTACATTGCTTTTTATAAAATACACTTATAATTTCATGATAATTTAATGGTTGTCTATTGGCATTACCTATATTTGAAGGATTACTTTTTTCCCATATCCAATCATACTTAAAATCTTTAATATTGCTCAATCTCAATTCACTACTAAATGGTTCAGCTCCAAATAATATTATAGGTGTGGTTTCTTTTGTTAACTTTTCAAGTCTTTCCCACATTTTATCATAAGGAATTGGATTATCCCATTTTGTTTTGTTTTTATTTAATTTTCCATAAGGAGGGTCAGTTATTATTGCATCAAACTTAACTCCTAAAGATATCAATTCATCCATAATTTCTAAACAATCCCCTCGATATAGTTTATATCTTTCATCTTCAATCATCTAATCTCCTCCTAATCTATATTTGTTTCTTCTAATGCAGACTTGTCACTACGAATATAAACCATACCTTTCCAGCTTGGGAAACGAAGGCTATACTTGCCTGTCTTGCTGTCTTTACTCACTTCAAAATACCTAATGGTTATAACTTTACCTACAACTAATTCTGGATTATTAAATATAGTTCTTCTATCTGAATCAGATAGACCCGTTCCTATCTCGACAGTACATTCTTCGCCTTTATAAAGAAATTTACAGACTAATGAACCTGTTGTAGATTTAAGTCTACCTTGTCCTTCGTCAACCCCAACACATAACACATCAGCCTCATTAAATTTTTTAACTTTCAATAAACTTTTAGGTCGTTTGCCGAATTCATATTTTCCATTTAAAGTATTTAATATTAAACCTTCTTGCCCATTTTTAATTACTTCATTTAATTTTTCTTCAATGATATTTGTATCATTTGTTATTCCAAATTTTTCTACTAATTTTATATGTTTACCTTTATCTCCTATTAATTCATCCATTAATTTAAGTCTATCTTTATATTTTATACTACTTTTTTTATTGATGTAATCTTCCATAGGAGTTATATCAAACACTATAAATTCAAGACCTTCCTTGTTATTACTTTTACTATTAACTACTTTTGTTGTTAATCTAAAGTTCTCGTCAGATGATAAGTTTTCCTTATTAACTCTTATTAATTCACCATCGACAAAATAATTAGTTAAACCTAATTCTTCATATTCGTCTAATATATAATCTATACCATCTATTTCCTTTCCTTGTCTTGATAACGCTTTTGTAATTCCATTTACTGTTATTATTGAATTTCGTATACCATCCATCTTTAAACTCATTGAAACATCTTCTTTTATTTTTCCTTCATATTTGTTAGCCAACATGATGTCATGTACAGGAATTAATCCAGGTATAACCCTATTTACAGTCTTAGCATCAGCACCTATTTTAAGACTCTTAGTGAGTAATCCTCTCACAAAATCCTGTAAATCTTCATCTAATGAATTTATATATCCTTGCACAACACCTATATTTATATCAGTCCCAGAATTATGTAGACTTAAATATCTAAACATATCTCGTATATCACTATAAGTATTTTGATATATTTGTACTTTTTTATTTATTTTTTTCTTACTTAATCCAGTTGTTATATTACTATCTAATAAAAATTTCAGACAAAATAAAAATAATTCATTATCCTTATTTTGTTTAATTATTGTTTCTTTACTTTTTTTACCACTTACACCTGCAATTTTATCAAATATTTCCTTTACTCTTCTTAATTCTCCCATGCATTAATCCTCCTCATAAATATATTTTATATCACAATAATCTAATAAGATAAAAATATCTTTTAATGTATTTTTAATATCGTCACTTTGTATTGTTATTATTTCTTTGTCTGATTCATCATAAAATGTTATAAACTCCCCGAAACTACATTTAATTTTCATATATTATTCCTTTCTAGTTACATTATAATTATCCATTAACCACTTAAATTCACAAGTTCCAACACTATAGTTATAATCACAACAATCACAACGAGGATGAGATTCACACATAGTTCTAAATGCTTTATACAAATCTTTTGCTGATACAATCATTTCTTTTTTGGGTTTTTCTGCTAATTTAGCATATTCCCATGTAGTTATAAGGGAAGTATTCCAAGAAGTACCATAATCGTAAGTAAATACCTTCCCATTTTTATATTCAGCAAAGTGTTTTCTTTGCCATTCCTCATCTTTAGAATTTCTAACTAAAACTTTTGTATCAACGGGTACTTTAGCCCAATCTACCTTTTCTCTTTTCCATATTGATTCATTACATGAATTAAATACTTCCATTATGTCATATTCATTGTCATTCATACTGCACATGTCATCGTTATAACTTACTAAAAAATAATGCAAATTTGAGGAATATTCATAAAGATTTATACCCTCAAGATATATTTCATTATTTAATATTAGAAATCTACTTTTATTTCTCATTTCAAAAAACATTCCATTTTTTAAATCATTTTTATTCATATTAATATACCTCCTTAATTATATAAAAAAGAATACTTTACTTTATTGTCGCTATGTATTCCTATCTCCTTAATGCCACGTCTATAATTGTCAATACAATTATAATTGTTATCAATATCGCTAGACCACTCATTTTATCACTCCTTATATTAATAATTATCTCTTAACCAAATTATTTGTCAATACTTTTATTAATTATTTTTATTTTATCAACTAAATTATATAATTCATTCCAACTATGTAAATAAAACATATCATCATTCACATATACTTCAATAATTCCTTTTGAGAAAAAACTCCTTTCTCTAAATTTTATTTTTAAAATTAGTTGCTCATTTTTAAATACAGACATAAAATAGTTGTCTTCAGCTAATTTTAAATTGAGTTCTTTTTTTAAATATTCTATTGCGTTAATCATAATTTAACACTGAATCCTCCTTTGGTAATTCGCAATAATTCCATTTTTCAATGTCATTTTTCCCATTTTTAGACCATGATGTTCTACCAGTAAAATATGTATAAAAATTTCCATTTTCATATTTAAAAAAATGTCTCTTATACCATATTAATTGATTATCACTTACCCAAACTTTTGTATCTACGGGTACTTTGTCCCAATCTGTTTCAATTCTTTCATATATGATTTTGTCATCAGCATCAATAACTTTCATTATATCTAATCCATAGTTAACAGCTTTATATCTCATATTTGATAAATATAAATCTTTCATTCCTTCTAAGCTATAATCAAATTTTAACTGTCTCGCACTTTCTTTATGATATACTCCATTATCAATTATATATTTTTTCTCATTATTTTTAAGTACTAAACACATACCATTTTTTAAATCATTTATATTCATATTATATTCCTCCTTTATTAATTTATACTTATATATTAACATAAACTAATTAAAAAATAACCCTTATTAATTATTTTTATCATCTAATAAATTAACTTCTTCAATATCATAATACTCGCAATCAGCACAACATGGAGATTCGCAACTTAATAAGCTATTCAATTCAGAAAGTTCAGATGGGTCTAATGTCTCTTTTCCATGAAGTTTACATTTATGAATTGTAAATTCAACTGAAGGTGTATTACTTTGTTGTAAAACACATATTCTTAAAAGAGTATATACATCTATTATACCTTCATTACCTTCTTGAGTAATTGCTTGTATAATCTTATTTTTGTAATAATACAGTATTGATATATTATAATTTCCATCTAATTTAGCTAATAATGTGAAATGCTTAGCATCTCCTATATTCGTATCTATATATTCATATAAATCTTTAGATGTTAATTTCAAAGTCACCTCTAATACATTAAGTCCTTTTAATTTTTCAACCTTTTCCTTTACTTCCTCCATTATAAACTCTTCCAATTTATTTGTGAATATTTCGTTTTTACTTTTATTCATATTACCAACCTCCTATTTAATTATTTAATAAATTTTTATTTTCAAATATATTACCTAATATTTCAATTAAATCAATATCTTGACAAAAGATAGGATAATATAATTTTTTATTATTTTTATATTTTGATTTGATACACCATGCGAAATCATGAAACTCCATAGTTCCTATTAACAATTCATCTCCATAATCTATTTTTACTATATCACCTTCATATATTTCTGTGCCGTTTATATCTTTTATTTCTGTATACTGTCCTACATAACTAACACTGTCCCAATTACATACATCATTTTGGTCTGATTTATTTTTTTCATTCGGCATAAAATAATGTACGATTTTGCCATATGGTATCATAGAAATTTGTGAATCATATAACCATTCAACTCCATTATGACCTCTAAACTTAATTTTTCTCATATTATCTACCTCCTTATATTAATAATTATACTATTTTTTTATTTATATTGTCAATACTTTTTATTAATTATTTTTATTAACTTTTCTTAATTTTTAACAATTAATTAGTGTGCTGTATGCACCTCCTCTATAGAAATGTATTTAATCCTTTAATTTTCTTCTATATCTATTCCAGTTATTTCTTTAAAGATATCTTTATCGAAGTTAGGTAATAAAGTAAATACCTCTTTTTCTTTATCATTTATATGATTCCACATATTTCTCCATGCCTCTGCATAACTTAATTCTTTTAAATAACCTCTAGCAACTTTATAATCTGGATGTTTTTCTTTTTCTTCATCTGTCATTTTATATTCATTAATCCATAAAGTTAATTCAAAATAATTATTCATTATTCTGAATGCATGACTATCCTTCCATGTGTTTAATGTCCAATCACTCTCTTTATTAAATAATTTAATTGTTTCATATTTATCATCAGTACAAAAGCATCCTGCTTTTTTATTGCCTAAATTACAATCTCCAATGTTAAAACTGCCTCTGTTATAATTTCCTGCATTAAACTTACCAGTATTAAATCTACCAGAATTAAATTTACCAGTATTGTAATCACCAGAATTAAAGTCACCAGTATTATAATCTCCAGAATTATAATCGCCTGTGTTTTTAATACCAGTATTGTAATTACCAGAATTATAACTACCTGTGTTTTTAATACCTGTGTTACCTTTATTAAAATTAACCATATCTAATACTTCATGCCAGTTTAATTCTCTTATTATTTTTATTTCATTTGTTACACATTTATTATTTGAATAATTACTTTCTTTAACTTCACCAGTAGCTTCTATTATAGCTACTTTGTTTTCTGGGTCAAAAGTGTAATAATTAAAACAATCAATTAGTTTTTTACAAAAATGGAATCCTGTTTCACATATACTTATTTTTCCTTCATATTTATATGTTTCTCCTACTTTATATTGGAAACCTCTGCAAGTCCAATCTGAATTAAATACTTTATATCCTTTCATACCTTTCTCTCCTTTCTCTCCTTTTCATTAATAATAATTTTCTTATTTTGCCTCTTTACGATACACGTGTATTTAGATACGCGATGATTAACGTTATATCCTCCTCAAATAGTTCTTTATTTATCATATATATTACCAATTACTTTATTTTCAAATTTACCAAATCTAGGTATAAGTCTATAGAAACTATCTTTTCTGTCTTGAATACACCAACAACCTTTAATCATAACTACTCTGCCCACAATATGATTTAAAACTCTAGTTGTTTCTACTATATCACTTTCATGTATTTCTTTCCCTGTAATATCATTATAACCTGTGTATTGCATTATTTCAACATCATTCCAGTAATCATATATATCACTAGCAAATAAATGTGAATAACAACTTCCATCTGCAATATCAATTCTAGCTATATTAAACATCGTTTTTTCTTCTTTATCCCATGCCCTAAACTTTAAGTTTTTCATATTTATCACCACCTTATATTACTATATTAACATTAGCGTCATAAAAATTACCTATGATTATTATTTTATATTATTTATATCCTCCCTTTTTAAAAATTAGAGGGGAAATTAATCCCCTTATAAATTCAAATCACTCAAATCAAAATCAAACTCATCTTGTTTCTTTTCTTCTACATTTACAGTTTCACGTGAAACACTTTGTTCTATATTCATGCCATTAGCTAAATACGATTGTTCAATCTGCATGTGTAATCGAATTAAATCTTTTATATATCCCGTTTTGCTAGTTTTTCCATTTAAAAATTCTATAATATCTTTATCTTTTTCATTAAAAGTTAACCTAACCTCTCTAATCGTCTTTGCCATGATTATCACCTACTTATTTGAATAATTTTTCTGCTACATTAAACAACCCTTGACATTGAAGTTTAACCTCATCGTTCATTATCGTTTGTGGATATAATTTAGAAAAAGTAGGATATAATATGTTCGCTCCTCCACCTACAAGTATTATATTACTATTTTTTAAATTAGGATATAAACCTCTTATTTCATTCACTAAAGCTCTTATAAATCGTTTCACTATTTCTGGTTTATAATCAGATTTACCATTTAATAATTGTTGTTCTCCATCAAATATTCTTTTAGCTTCTTCCAAACTCATATTTAAGTCATAAGCTATATTTAAATATTCTCTAGTATTTTGATATATGTTTATCAAGCCCATTGCTATAGAATTTGCATTTTTAAGATTCATATTGTTATCGAAATTTGATATATCGACAGTTCCACCACCAATATCAACCACTATTGTATCAGTATTTCTATTTATTTTGTTCATTAAAGATTTTATTGTTTTAATTGCATATGATTCTGGTAATATTTCCACTCTGTTAATCGTTATTGTTCTTAATTTTCCGTCTACAATTAAAGTTTTCTTATTATTTTTTTTAATAAATTTTTTCATTTCTTCCTTTTTCTTATACTGACTAGCAGGTATAGCAGTTATTAAATTAATTAAATTTGATTCTGTTGATTTAGATATTGCATAATATAATAATGGAAGATAGTTTTCTTTATTAAACTTCAATAAATCATTTTCAAATTTACCACTGTTAGATATATATTTAATTCCATCACATTCAAAATTTTCATTTGGGTTAAAGTCATCTATACCTACTTCAAGCTCTTTAATTCTTGATTCGATAACAACTTCTTTTTCATTTGACACACCAATAGATGTAATATTACCTATATCTATCGCCACACTTGTATTTTTATTCATAATATCAACCCCTTTTTAATATATATTATGTATTTACAAAAAATATGTTACATATCTTCACAAATATTGTAAAATTTTTATTTATATAAGCTGGTCTCTACTCTTATTGAAATATCCAAAATACCTTGTAAATGCTTGTTTAAGGGGTTCTGCATTAGTTAAAGGAGTAATTAATCCTCAAACATATTGATTTGAATACTTGGCTTGTAATCATTACAAATATCAATTAATAATTTCACGTTATTTCTGGAATAATTTAAATCTTCCCATTTGGACACTCCGACCTCATAAAAAAACATTTCTTTTATAATATTATAATCTTTATTAACTTTACTAATACCTAAATGTTCTTTAATTATTTTACCATAATCAAATACATCTTTTGCTCTTATACCAACTAAATGTTTTATTTCTTCTATTTGTTTATCTTGTTCCTCAATCTTATATTTCATATCTTCAACTAATTGATTCATATCGTTTAATAATTCTGGAAACTCATTAAAATCTTGTATTTCATATTTACCTGTTTTTCTTATTTGTGGCAATACTTCATCCATAACCCACTCTTCAAATTTTTGTGCTGAAGGTAATTTAGATTTTATAATTAATCTATAAACATCACCCTCGGGTATAATATTTACCTCTAAAGTTTTTGTTTTATTTTGAGGGTGAGGTATGTGGTATTTTACCACCCACTTGCAATGCTGTTTTATAGCATTAGTTGTATCTTTATAACCTAATACTTTTGCTATATCTTTAGCAACTACATATGGTTTACCCTCAATTTCTACTCCTCTTATTTCCCCAAACTCTTCATTGTTAAATAACATTAATTCGCTCATTATATAATCCTCCTATTTTATTAATTATTTTTACTTAAACTTTCTAAATCTCCATAAAATTCCATCATATCAACCTCCTTCAAATCTAGTAATATCAATGGTTCGTATAAAAGTGTACCTGCTTTACATAAAAGTGTACCCGCTTTACATAAAAGTGTACCCTAATAAATAGATAAATATATAAATAGATAAAAAAATAAATATTAATCTCTTTTTTCTCTTTCTTCTTTTTCTCTTCTTCTTTCTATATATTCTTCATACGATACAAGTCGAATGTAAGTTACAGGAGTATAAACTATCTTCCCATTTTTATTTTGTATTTTTTCTGTTTTCGTATATTTTTCAATTAAATCAATATCCCTTAATAAATCAAGAGTTTTATTAAGTTCTTTTTTATTTTTCCCACTATCTGAATTCAATCCAATATTATTGTTTATGCTTTCTTTTATTATTCTTGTAAAAGTTTTAGTGTTGCATCTATATTTCAATAACATATAAACTTTTATAGTTGACGATTTTAAATCATTAAGTAATGTTTTTAATATTTCTTCTTCTATAGTAACATATTTACGCCCATCTTTATTCTTATAATTAATTATATATGTGGTTTTTCCATTTATAATTTTCGCAACAACTAAGCTACTTTCTAATTTGGCTAATTTCTTTATATTCCTTTTAACAGTGTCAAATTTATTTTTACTATACTCTTCAATTTTAGATTGGTTAAGTATTAAATCATCTTCTGTGATATATCTGTGGTCTTCACCTTTAGTATATTTACTAAATAAGGTCATCAAACCATATGTGTTATAATCGCATTTTTTATCCTTCATGTTCTTTTCGTCTGTACTTATTGGGAATCTAATAATATTGTCTTTAGACATACCAATAGCAACTGTATCTTCATCTATTATTAAATCTTTTATATCATCGTCTACACCAATCATTTCACCTATTAAATCATAATCTAATTCTCTTTGAAATTCAGTATCATCTATATCTGGAATCTCATTAAACTGATTTCCTATTAAATCATAATTTAATTGTTTTTGACATTCTAATTCATCCATTTCCATTTCACCTCCTTTATTAATTATTATATTGATTCATTGCATTATAGACTACAGACCCATCTTTCACACCTGCATAATAGTCGTCTTTTTCCATATCACCTATCATTATAGCTACAGATATAGGTTCACCAACTTCTAACGATACACTATTACTTATGTTTTTACTTGCATTAGCATATTGTTCAACCAGTCTATTCCAAGATTCTCTATTATGTTTTATAGTATATTTAAATTCATTTTGAGTATAATTGAAAGTTACTAATATATACCCATTATCAACTTTGACATTATATTCAACATATGCACCAGATTCAGCTATAGCAAGTTCAATCATTTCTTCTACATAATCTCTTGCATTATACAGTGTATCTTGATTATCTACTTCTATTTGTTCATCTTGTTGCATAGGTTCTTGATTTGTTTCATTAGTCTTACTTGTGTTACTACAACCTACCATACTTATTGATAATACACCTGCTAATAATAAAGCTTTTATTTTTTTATTCATAATTCCCATCTCCTTTATTAATTATTTTTCTGGACAAGCTAGATTATAACCAATAGTATAAATGTTTGTTTTTATATATTCTAAATCAGCATGCATTAAATTAGTATGATTTAAATTAGCATATCTTAAATCGGCACATCTTAAATTAGTATGATTTAAATCGGCATATCTTAAATCAGCATATATTAAATCAGCATATTCTAAATTAGCATATTCTAAATTAGCATTACTTAAATTAACACATCTTAAATTAGCATAGCTTAAATCAGCACGCTTTCCACCTTCACCTTTTAACCATAATTCGTGTTCCTTTAATATTTTATGTAATTCTTCTTGACTTATATTTCTCATATTTATCTACCTCCTCTTATTAAATCTTACTTAGAATACTTAATCAAAACTTCAACTGTTTCTTCTCTAATATTGTTTTTATTTCTTATATCTTTTTTACTATTTTGTTCCCATACAATTTTGAAGTCATTAGGAATATTTTGTTTATATTCGCTAACATAGATATCATAGTTATCAGAATTTTCTCTTACCCAATCATAAAATTCATCATGATTAAATTCACCTACTTCAGATTTACAATAACTAGTTGTATTTTTATATGGAATGTCAGAATACACTAAAGCACCGTTAGGAATAGGGACTTCATCATAATTCAAATTATAAAATTTGACATCCATTATATTATTTAATATTTTATTGTTTGAATTTTTAGCGTTTAAACAATAATTTCTATCTTTACCACCTCTACAATAACCACCAAACCATTTACCACTATAAGATAAACCGAAACCAACAAACCCACTTAATGGTGGATTTTCATCTTGATTATCTTTTATATATTTATATTCTTCTTCTGATATATTATTAGGCATTTGCCACCCATCTTGTAGTGCTTTCCACATAGCTATCAGATATTTATGCTTATCATTTGCGATTCTTATCCTATCTTGACCTATTTTAGATATTATATTGCAACTACCACAAAATAAATCTACAAATGGTTGTTTTGTTTTTAGTTGTGAATTTAAATATTCACTTAATGATTTACTTATTCTTTGTTTTCCACCAAAATATCTCAATATTTCCATCTCCTTTATTAATTATTTTTACATATTACTTTTTTCAATAAGTAGCTTGAAATCCTCAAATTCATCAATTATTTTATTTATATCTTTATGTAATAAACAATCTTCACATTCACGATTACATATACTTTGACTATCACATATAGTTGCTATAACTAATTGTTTTATTTCTTCTAATTTATCTAACATTTCTTCATTCATATCTTATTCCTCCTTGTATTATATCTCTCATTTATTAATTATTTTTATAAAGTTTTAAACTTTTGAATCCATTTAGGTATATTTTTATCATATATACCTAAATTAACAGTTACTATATTATCTGAATAAGTTCCTTGTAGACCTCTAGCTCTTACCGTCAAATAACCTTTTCTTTCTAATTCAATTAAATCTTTTTCATGTGCTTTAAGTATGATTATTTTATTCCCATACTCTTTAAAGTCAGATATTCTTTTATCTAAAGCACGATATATTTTTAAATTATCATAGTTACCTATATTTGCAGGTAACTTCCAATGTATATAATCAAGTACAGACCATGCTGTATAAGTGCCTATTTGTCCTGCATTCATGTTTAAATCTTGATTTACAATTATATACATAACTTGACTCATATATTCACCTCCTTATATTATATCTATTATTTTTATCTACTATACATTTGAGTTATTGAAACATTTTCTAAAACTTCTTCATTCTTTTTTTCGATTATATATTTAAAGTTAATCCCATCAAAATTAACACCTATAACTTTGCACTTTTCTTTTCTACCTTTATTATTCTTTATATAACACCAATCATTTATAAAAAACATAATATCTACCCCCTTATACTTATAATTATAATACTTTTATTTATATTGTCAATACATTTTATTAATTATTTTTACTTCAATGTCTTATTAATAATTTATTGCATTTTCTTTATTTATAAAGAAATGTATTCCAGTACTACACTCATTCCATCTATTATTATCAAAATTATCCACGTGTACTATTTCTCCAACTTTATATATGAAATTACTATCATGGTTACTATTTACCACATTTACTTTTTTTCCTGTTCCAATGTTTTCTATATTTAATACTTTGGCTTTATCACATCTACATTTTGCTGAAGTAGCACTACTTCTTTTAGAATCTTCTAATATTAATAATTCGATTAGACATCCTTTAGCTTTTTTATATCCTATGAAACTACCAGTTTCTGGACAAGCTAGACTATAACCAACAGTATGAATATTTGTTTTTATATCTTTTAAATTAGCACTACTTAAATTAGCATTACTTAAATTAGCATATTCTAAATTAGTATTACTTAAATCGGCATGTATTAAATCAGCATATGTTAAATCGGCATATGTTAAATTAACATATGTTAAATCCACATATGTTAAATCTGCATATGTTAAATCAGCATATTCTAAATTAGTATTACTTAAATTAGCATATGTTAAATCAGTACTTTTTAAATTAGCATAGCTTAAATCAGTATTACTTAAATCGGCACGTTTCCCTCCTTCTTCATCTATTAACCACAATTCGTGTTCCTTTAATATTTTATTTAATTCTTCTTGATTCATATTTATCTACCTCCTTTATACATATAATTATATCACTTTTTATATAAAAATCAATACCTTTTATTAATTATTTTTAATCAAATATCTCAACCTCATATGAATATAAAGCATCGTATACTTTGTTAGGTATTTTACCAAAATAATAATCTGCTATTTCTTTTATATTTCTCTCTTTATAATATTTGTATACCTCAAATCCCTTCTCTTGAGTTTCATAATAGCCTAAATGTTTTCTTTTTGATTCTCCAGTTACTGGATTTATTAAACAACATTTTACTTGATATTTACCATTTATAGGACTTGTCCCTATAACTGATTCCCCTCTATCATTATCCCTTTTAACGAACAAACTATTAATTGTTTTAGGTACATAAATACAAGTTTGTGGTGAATATATTTTATTACCTTTAACTAATATATCCTTATCAAGACACATAGTTTCTCCTTTTATTTCATAATAATTTCCCTCGTCCCATTTAGCAAAATTTTGAAAACATAACCATTCTTCATCAACTTTACAATCAATATAAGTTGGTCGTTTTTTATGTAATTTTTCATTATAACATCTATTTAACATATTATACCAAGTTCTATAAAATCTAGTATGTTTATTGTTTTCACCAACTTTATATTCACCTTCTCCAATATATCCAATCCCGTATACACTAGGTTCATAAGGGCATTTAATATTACCTTTTTTGAAATTACCATATTGCACATTTCTAACTATCCAATCATACTCTGGGAAATAAACATCTATATCTATGGCTTTTCTATATTCCACAATAATCATTTTACTACCAAATGTATTAATTCCCTTTTCATCCGTTCTATCAACTTTATTTCTTCCCATGTCAATTACCTCCTATATTAATTATTTTTCAATCAAACATTATTTGTTTCGTATATATATACATACTGCTCTCTTTCTTTTTAACATGAACTAATGACTTGATTTCTTTAGCCTCTTTAATAAAATCATCCATTTCACATTTTAACTCTTTAGGTAATATTGTATTGCTTTGAATTAATTGGTTTTGTAACTCTTTGTACTTTTCTTCTACGTTTATTAAATATCTTCTATATTCTTTTGATTTTTTCTTTAATTCGGGATTAGCTCTATTACTTGCCCCTGCAACTAAACATATTTCTTTTGCTGTTTCAATTTTTAGAATATATTCGTGCAATGTAGCATTGTTCCCTTCAACTTTAAAGGCGAAGCGAAAAAAGTCAGTGTTTTCAACGGCATCAACTATTTCTAATTGATTTTTAATCCAATTTGTAAAGTCTTTTTTAACACTCAATCCTTCGTGTAATTCTCTTCCTTTTACAACCTTTGTGTTTTTGTCTGTCTTATAAACGGGTATAAAGTTTTTATCATTTTCTATCATTATTAGTCCATTCATATTTATCTCTCCTTTATTAATTATTTTTAATTTCTTTTATTACATCTTTGATTAAATTAATTTTTCTATTAATTGTCACACTGCTTACATTTAATGTTTTAGAAATTTCATTTTGCTTGTATCCATCCATCAACATATTCATGATTATATGTAATTCTTCTGCATTAATTTTATTGTATTTTCCCACATTACGCATTGCAATTATATCATCAAATTCTTTTAACAATTCCATATATTCAATATCTTTATATTTCAAATCTATTTTTCCTATGGTATCTAATAGAGTGGTCTGTTCTTTATCATCGTCAGATATATTAACATCCATAGATATAAGTACATCTTTGTCTCTATAAACATTATCTCTTAAATATACATTGTATGAATTATATATTATTGCACAAATAAAACTTTTTATATTTCCTTTAGTAGAATCAAATTTGTTTTTGGCACTCCAAAGTTCTAGTAATGAATGTTGAATCATATCATTTTTACATCTGGAAAACCCATTATAATTTTTATTATATATCTTACCAGTCAATTCTAAAGATAAATTTAAATATTCTGTATCACTTATTATTGTTTTGTTCATTACTTATTCCCCCTATTATCAATAGTTTATTAATTATTTTTATCTGTAAGCTGGGTCGTCTTCACAGTCAATTTCCATTAGTTTTTCCCAAATATTCCATTTGTTTTGCTCAAATGGGCAATCCTCACAATCGAAATCTTCGTCTTGATATTCTTCAATAATACAACCAGATAAACATACTTCAGCTTCACTCAATATCAATATTAACGTTTCTAGCTCTTGGTCTGTTAATTTTAATGTTTTCATATTTATCACCTTTCTTTATCTTATATATTATTAATTGTCTTTAAACTATTTCCCAAGATATTATTATAAAATTATTTGTTTCGTAATGATTATTAGTTGAATAAGTTATACCATAAATATCATAATCATATGCCGTATTACTTCCATAACTATTAAAGTTATCGGTATCTTTTAGACTACTACCACTTGCCCACGTATAACCTTTATCGGATAAAAAATATAAAAAATCTTCTGCTTTTTCTTTAGTATCACAACTTACTGCTATGTCCTCATATATAAATTTATTTAAATCTATAGTATTTTTATTCCATGTCATTTCACCTAAGCATTCTTTTATTTTTGTTAAAAGGTTATATTCCATACAATTATTAGTATTTGATAATAATTTTTTAAGATAATTTAATTCTTCTTGTGTCATTTCTATTTTCATAATACCATCTCCCTTTATTCATTATTTTCATTTATTTCATTTATTATAAATCTCATTCTATGAATTTTTTTCTTTACAGTATTCTGACTGCAATCCATCATGTTAGCTATTTCTACCTGCGTGTAACCTTTATCTAATAATTTAATAATTGTATGTAATTCATTTATATTCATTTTCCTACTTATTCTTTTGTTTTTATTTATAATATATTTATCAAACTTCTTCATTAGTTCATTAAATTCTATGTCGTTGTAATGTATATCATCTTTACCTATTATATCTTCTAAACCTAGTGTATACCCTTCATCACTCTCTTGTTCTATATAGGTATATTTGTCTTGATGTTTACATACAAAATCTCTAAAGTATTTTTTAAAGCTCCTATCGGCTATTAAATTAAGATAACTATTTAAGGATATATTTTTTTTATTATCATATCTTTTTATAGATTTATACATTTCCAATGTTGCCAATCCTATCCCATCATCCCTATCATTAGGAAATTGTTTATATTTTTTGTTCCACATAGCTGTAGCTATATCTAATATTAATTTTCCTTGTTCTTCTGAAATTTTTTCTTTCATATTTTCTCCCCCCTTTTGTTTATCTTATATTATATATTATATAAAGTATTTACTAGAAAGTCAATACCTTCTAGTAAATTTTATTAATTATTTTTAATTATTTTTCTTTGCACCATTTTCTAACTACAATATGATATTCATCTTCCCACGAATCTAAAACAAATCCTTTATTTACATCAATTACGTCGACAAGACTTCCGTCACAACAATACATCCAATCTTCCATGTCTTTTTTAGCAACCAAATTCATACTAAAATAATATTTCTTACTTTTATCAAATGTAAGTTCTTTTGAGTGATTATTTATAGATTTATCTTCTAAATTATCTAATAATGAAAATCCTGCATCTGTCCAATGGTCATTTTTATCTATACCAAAAAATATTTCCCCTTCTAACTGTATTTTAGGTTTACTACCTTGAATATTTGATTTTGCTTGTATTGTTCTTATAATGTCATTTCCGTATACATTTTCTGTTTCTGTGGATTTAACATCTACTTCTATTTTATTGCAACTATAAGGAAATACAACGTACTCTTCACCTTCTACTTTAATTACACCAACATATTCAGTTTCTGGTTCTACAATTAACCCGTTGCATATACTTGTCCAAGTAAATTTCTTCCCATTATAAAGATAATACTTATTTTCACTAAAAACATATAGTGATTGTAAATCAAATTTATCTAACATATTATATAACCTCCCATTTTATTACTTTATATTTTTGATTTCTATAATATTCGTTAATACTGTATTAATTATTTTTAATCTGTAATTTCAACTTCATAATTGTATAAAGCATCGTATAAGATTGTTGGTATTAAATCTTTGTAATAATCAGCTACTTGTTTTATATTCTTTTCTTTATAATATTTATAAACCTCAAATGCTTTTTCTTGGGTATCATAAGTTCCCAAATATTCATTTTTAGATTTTCTATTTTTTGGATTTATTAAACTACAATGTACTATATATTTACCATTTTTATCACAAAATGTACCTATAGCCGATTTACCTCTATCATTCTGTCTTTTAACAAATAAGCTATTAATCGTTTTGGGGACATAAATACAGGTATTGGGTGAATATAGTTTATTATGCTTCACCAATATATCTTTATCAAGACACATTTGTTGACCTTCTATTTGATAGAAATTATATTCATCCCATTCTCCAAAGTTTTGAAAATTGTGAAATTCTTCACTGACACTGCAATTTATATAAGTAGGTTTTTCTTCGTGATATTTTGAATCGTAACATCTTTGTAACATATTTTTCCAAGTTTTATATACTCTAGTATTTTTACCATTTTCTTTTGATTTATATTTTCCTTCACCAATATAACCAATTCCCAACACCTTAGGCTCATAAGGACATTTAATTAAACCATTTTTAAAAGATTGATATGTTGCTCCTTTAAAAGTCTAATTATATTGAGGAAAATAAATATCAATATCTAATGCATTTCTATACTTCGCAATTACCATCTCACTACCAAAGTTATTTGTATTTCTTAATCCAATTTTTATTTTATACATCTGCTTCCCCCTTATACATTATTTTATTAATTATTTTTCTAAATTTCTCATTCTGTTATAATATCTACCTCCCTTATATTAATAATTATATTATAACCAAATTATTTGTTAATATATTATTTATACAATTTCCCAATTTATTATTTTATAATCTAATCTATTATAGCAAGACACACTACCATAGCAAATTCCATTTACATCGTAAGTATAACAAGTGTTTTCACCATATACATAATACTCATCATCACAAATTAATCTATTACCAGAAGACCATTCGATATTATTTTTATCTAAAAAACTTAATAAATCTAATGATTTTTCTCTAGTATCACAATGAATAGCTACACATTCCTCTTTAAATTGTTTTAAGTTTATTGTATTTTTATTCCAATTTTCTTTTAATTCTTTGCTTATTCCAAAGAATGTTTCACCTCTACTTCCAAGCCACTCTATGAATTCATCCATAAATTTATATTCACTTAACGGTGTACTTATTATACCTTCTATTTCAATGTCATTTATTTTAATATATGGTATTACATCAGATAAACCTTCTTCAGATGATATAATATTTGCTTTTTTATTTTTTTTAATTTCTTCTTTCCAATTATATTTATTCATATTATATTCCCCCTGTTTTATCTTATATTATAAGTATATGATATTTACCGTTATTTGTCAACACGTTTTATTAATTATTTTTTATATTTGTTAATTAATTCAAATAACTCTGTAAAAGTCATTTTTGGAAATGCTTTTGCTAAATCATTCAAAGTTTTTACATTCATTATTATCGCTCTTAAATTATATTTCTTAATTAACTCATCAAATAAAACTTGTACTTTATTCACATATACTCAATCCTTTCTTATTTATTAATTATTTTTCTAAATTTCTCATTCTGTTATAATATCTCTCACGTTGATTCAATCTGTTAACACAATCTTTTCTTGTTTCTAAAAAATTAATAAATTCATCTAAAAATTCACTGTTAAAATTAGAATTTCTTTCTTCTGTGTATTTTATACTGTCTAATATATCTTCTATAACAACTTCATATGATTCATATAAATCTATAATCCCTAATTTCATATCAATTTCCCCCTTTTATTTTATCTTTTGTATATTATTTTAATCTTCTTCTGAAACACAAACACACCAACTGGCAAAGATGACATAAGCCTCACCTTTATCATTGAAACAATAACCATTTTTTTTATTTTCAACTTTAACAGGTTTACTATCTATTTCTATTTGCCACCCACTCAACTCTCCTAGATGTTTTGGAATTAACCTCTTATCAAATACATATTGTTTTCCTATTTTAAACTCTTCTATTTTGTAACCTAAACATTCTGTTTGTGATGGTAAAATTATTTTCTCTTCATCGTTTTCTTCTATTATTCCTGTGAATTCATCAACAACTGTCACTAATTCTCCTTTGTATATATAATTTTTGCTTAGATTGTATAAATCTATATTCTTCATATTTACCACTCCTTTTTGTATTATTATATATTAAGTATATCATAACCAAATTATTTTTGTCAATACATTTTATTAATTATTTATAAATTTTATAATATGCTATTAAATCATATGCCCCTTTAGTTCCTCTTATTTCATACCATTCTTTAAACTGCTCTTTGCTTATACAATTATATATCCTAATAACTTCTGAATCTGGTATATTTTCAAATAACACATTATTACATAAATAGTTTTTAAATCCTTCGTAGTTATATTTACTATATAGATTATTTATTGAAATATCACCTCTTTGTTGATTCAATCTTATATTTCTAATTCTTTCTTTATTTTGTTCTATTATACTTCCTCCTGTGCAGTTCATAGGTTTTATTATCATATTTAGTTATTCCCCCTTGTTTTTATCTTATATATACATTATATGATATTCATTATAATTTATCAACTGTTTTATTAATTATTTTTATAATCAAGAAGAAATAATATAAAACCCATCACCATACCAAATAAACTTATAAACATAAATGCTAATGCATATTTCATATTTATCACCTCTTTAATATAATAATAGTACATCTTGATATATTTGTCAATAAATTTATGTAAAAAAATAGAAGGTATTAACTACCTTCTGAAACTTTATTAATTATTTTTTGAGTAATCCAATTTTTATAAACTTGTTAATAAATTTATCAACTCCTTTTTTAGTGAGAAATACCTTAAAATCTGGGATAACTTCATCATTAACTTTGTGACTTCCATTAGGTTTAAGCAAAAATAATTCTTGTTCTATGTACTTTTGGTACGGTTTATTATCTTTATCTAAATATTTATTTTCCCTCATCCATTTATAAAGATTGTTACGACCTAATTTTTTAATGCCTAAGCTTTTACTAAATGATGATATATCGGTTAATCCGTCTGTATCAAGATATATATTGTATTTATCAGCTAATGGTTCTAAATCATCTATTTTATCTAGTAATGGTTTCTTTTCTAATTCTGTTAATTGTTTACTTGCTAATACTCCACTTTGCCCACCATTATATATTTCTAGTAATAACTGCGCTTTTAATTGTTCATCTGAATTTATAATTTCTCTCATTGTAAAATATTCATCTATCAATTTATCGTGTATCTCCCAAGCTAAATCAGTATCCATTATTTTTATTAGTTTTGCATATCCCCTTTCTGATAAAAGATATATATGTTCTGCTTGAGTTATAGATTGTTTAGCATAACCTAATTCTATTAACGTGCTTGTAGCATAAGCACGTTTTAAATCTATAACATCTATATCTTCTTTAAATCTTTTTAGATTGTCAGTTATTCTTGCTCTTACATTTCTAGGTTGCATACTGTGTATTTCTGCAATAGTTTTGTCTGTTAAACATCTTTTGCCTTCACCAAATCCCCCTTCAACTACTGGTATTTCTTTATCCATAAATTCTTGAGTCCCTTTTACTAATATTTTATTCATAATATTTCATCCCCTTTATTTATTATTTTATTAATATTTTATAATTATTTTTAATCAACATTCAATTTAACCACCTCCTATACTAATAGTATTAACAATTGCTATTGAAAAATTACCTACAAAAACAAAAAAAGGAACTAGAAAATCTTCTAATTCCTTGATGAATTCATACCATAATATAAACGATGATATTTTAAACTTAATTCATTAGCGTTCATATTATATCCATTTATATCAAGATAATTTTTTGTATTTTGTATAGTCCATATAATATTATCTAATACTTGTAATACAAACATGTCATACATGATACCTGATTGGTATATTCCTGTAGCCGTTAAGGTAACATTTAATCCTCCATGTTGTAATTCTTTTGTCAAAACAGTTAATTTTCCACTTAAATTACTACGCTTCATTGGTTCTAAACCGTTATTAGTATATCTATTACATAATGTTTTGAATAAATATTCGCTATGCATATTTAAATCATAATAAAGCACATTTCTACTTCTTGTTGTATTAACATATACTTCTTGTTCTATTGTATCCTTAACTAATTCTTTCATTATATCATCACATAATATTTTATTTCCATTTATATTAATATAACTATAGTCTTCTGCTACGTCAGAAACCTTAATTTCTAATAGGTCTTTGAATTTCTTACCTAATACTTTATTAAATATCATGTATATTAATAATTTGTCTTGTGCATTTATAAGTGAATTAATTATATCTAATATTTGAGTTTTTGTGAAGTATTTAGATTCGTCGAAGTATAAACATTTTTGCATTAATTCATCTTCTTTTAAATCGTATTTAATTCCCTTTGTATCTAGTACTTCTTTTAAGATTCTAAAACCGTCATAAAAACTACTTCTATTAATTGTCTTTAGATTTTTTACAGCGAAATCTTTTATCACTTCTTCATTTATATTTTCTATACCGACCTTATCAATTAAATCATTTACTTTATTTTCCATTCTATTCATTTTAATTTGTTTATCACACATTTTTTTCATTTTAACTCCTTCTTAGTTGTCTTGCTTAGTATAACATATGATATCCTTAATGACAACTACTTTTTATTAATTTTCTTTACTATATTATATACAAAACGGAGTTTAAATATACCAACTTTTATTAATTATTTTTTAAAATAAGCAAAAAAAATAAGAGGTATAAAACCTCTTGAAAGCAATAGTTATTTAATTCTGTTTTCAATTCCCTTCTCTCTTATTTGTAATTCTTCTTTATTAATTATTTTCAATATATTAAGGATGTCTTTGTTTTTATTTACTTGTTCTGCAAATTCACTAAAGAATATTATATTATTGTTTACTCCAATTCTGGCTACACCTAAATCAGCACATTTGTTAACAAAATTATCATTAGGTCTAAATCTTCTATTTTTGTTTATTATTGTATAATCTCCTAAATTCAAATATTCATCTAGGTATCTAAATAATGTACTTGGTAACAAATTATCTATATTTATCTTTTTAACTATTTGAGTAGCACCGTAAGCCTTTCTACGTCTTTCATAATGTAATCTATCTTTTAGCTTATTAACTTTGTTCTGAAGCGAATTTAATTGTTCTTTTGATATATTGTCGTCTACATAAAATCCGTCTTGTCTTATTTTGTCTAATATCTCTATTAATTCTATTTTATATTCAGCACCCAATCTACTATTCATAATTAAGTAGTTTACCATTTTAAAATTACCAAATCTCTCACCAGCATTATTAACTTTGTCAAAATTTTTAATATGACTTGAAGTCACCATAGAAATGGTAATGACTTTAGTATTATTTTCTACATAATTTTGGACTGGACTTGAAGTCGAGTCTGAAATATTAGTAATTCTAATTTTTTCTAATCTTTGTATTGCTTTTCTTACTGCATCCTTACCTAAAGGTAGGTCGTTTACAGAATACCATGTTTCACCTTCTATTGTTATCGCTCTTAAATTATATTTTTCTATTAATTTATCAAATAAATCTTGTACTTTGTTGCTCATAATATCACCTCTTATTTATTAATTATTTTTATCTATATAATTGAATAATAAAAAATTATTATCCTTTTTATTATACATTTTAATCCGTAATTTCTACAACATAGTTATATAGTGCATCGTATAGTTTATTAGGTATTAAATCTTTATAATAATCAGCTACTTGTTTTATATTACGTTCTTTATAATATTTATATATTTCAAATGCCTTCTCCTGTGTATCGTGTCTCCCTAAATATTCTTGCTTTGATTTACCAGTTTTTGGATTAATTAAACTACAATGTACTTGATATATACCATTTTCAAGAGGACTTGTTCCTATAACTGATTTACCCCTATCATTATCTTTTTTAACAAATAACATATTAATTATATGAGGGACAAATATGCAAGTATCTGGAGAATATATTTTATTATGTTTGACTAATATATCTTTATCTAAATTCATTTTCTCACCATCTACTTCGTAATAATTATCCTCATACCATTCTGCAAAGTTTTGGAAATTATGCCATTCCTCACAAACAGTACAATCTTTATAAGTAGGATATTTTTTATGGTATTTTTCAGAATAAGACCTTTGAAGCATAGCGTTCCAAGTATTATAAACCTTAGTGTGCTTACTATTTTCACTTACTTTATATTTACCTTCTCCAATGTATCCAACACTATATGTTCTTTTTTCATAAGGACATTTTATATTCCCTTTTTTAAAATGTTGATATTTTGCATTTTTAAAAGTCCAATCGTATTCTGGAAAATACACGTCAATATCTCTCTTGTTTCTATATTCTATAATAATCATCTCGCTCCCAAAATTATTAATACTTTTTTCACCTGTTCTATCTATTTTAACACCCATAATATCATCCCCTTTTATTATTGTATTAACATAACTTTAAGTAAAATTACTTATGAATTAAAATTAATCCCAAACATTATTTACCATTTTCTTTTTAGTATCTGTATTAGGATGGTAATAAAAAGAGTAGGTTGTTTGTGGATTACTATGTCCAGCTAGCTTTGCTGTTTCTGTAACATTAAATCCATTCTCCATATATGCCGTTAAACTTGTATGGCGTGCCGTATGAGGCGTAAAATTTGTAATTCCTACACTTTTAGTTATGTTTGATATTATTTTTTCAAGTCCACTTGAAGACAAACGTTGTTTATAACTTGATATAAATAGTGAATTATCTTTTGCATTTATTTTTAATCTTTCATCAAGATATTTATTATATAAATCTAAAGCTTTATCGCTTAATACACATTGCTTTTTGCTGCCACCTTTTTGAGTAATAGTATATTCTCCTGTTTCTCTATCTATTGTATCAACGTTTAAACTTCTTATTTCAAAATTTCTAAGTGCATTTTGGAATAAAATTTCTACAATTAAAATATTTCTTAAATTGTTAAAATTCTTTTTCAAATTATATTCTGATTTTACATAATTTCTAATCTTTGTTATGTTTTTTGTATCTTCTGCGTGACCTTTAGATTCAATTCTTAATTGTTTCAATTCCTTACTGGCATTAAAATCAATAATCCTAAATGCACATAGATAACCGTAAAAGGATTTAGTACTAGCTATCCTTCTGTTTATACTTTGATTAGATAATCCTTCGCTTTCCTTCTTCTTTAGCCAGCTTTGTAATTGTATGATTGTAGAGTTTTGTATATCTTCAATTGTTTTAAAATTACATTCTTTAATCATTTCCTCTACGACTGGAATATATGATTTAATACTTTTAGGTGATAGATTTTTTATATCTTCCAAGTATTTAATATAACCACTTATTAATCTTTCCATATTATTATTAACTTTTTCCATCATCTTTTCCCTCCCTTTTTATATCTTATATGTATAAGTATATATTACATGGTATATTTTGTCAATGGTTTTTATTAATAATTTCCATAATCTTTTTGTTCTCTATATGAAAATAGACTAGAATAAAATCCAGTCTGTAAGTTTATTAATTATTTTTATTATCATTTTCAATCAAATTTTCTATATCTCCCTCACTTATTTTAACATCTAATAAATCTGCAATATTTAAAATACCCTTTGGACTCCATCTTAATGTATCTCCAAATTCAGTTGCTAATACTTTATACCATTCTTTTGGTGTATCTTTATATGCTGTCCACTTCTTAGAATTTCCTGGTTTATATATTAATTTTAATTCATGTAATTTCTTATTCATTGCTACTGCACTTGGAAATCCAAATATACCCTTTAAGCTTGTGGCTGTATAAGTAAAATCACTATTTAAAAATCTTTCATATACATCTACTTTAGGTTTATCCTCTTCTATCTTCTCTTTTAATGGTTTCTTCTCTAATTCTGTTAATTGTTTACTAGCTAATACTCCGCTTTGTCCTCCATTATAAATTTCTAATAATAATTGTGCTTTTAATTGTTCGTCTGTAAGTTGTGGTTTTGGATTAAAATAGTTTTCTTCTAATGTATCAAACATTTCCCAGGCTTTATCTGTTCCTAACATTTTACAATGTCTTGATGCCCCTCTCTTAGTCCAAAGTATTAATACTGATGCAAATTTAATTTCTTGATATAAAGGGTTATCGAAATTTTCGATTACCCTTTTAAATTCTTTTAATTCTTTACCTTGTAATTTGTAATAATGTTTCTTTTCTTCAAATTTATCTTGACTATTATTAAAGTTTTGTGTAATTTGTTGCTCTTTACATTCATAAACTTGTGCTAATAATTTAGTTGTTATTACTATTTCCCCGTCAAATTTTACTGGTGTTAATTCATTCATATTCATAATATATTCCTCCCTTTATTATTAATTATTTCTATTGTCTTTTTAATTCTTTTTATCATCATTTTACATATTTCAATCATTCCTTTCTATATCATTGTATTAACATAAGTATTATAATAATTACCTATGATTAATATTTTCATAATCTTTTTGTTCTTCATATGATAAAAGAAGGTGATTTCTCACCTCCTAATTAATTGTTTTGATTATCATTTAATCTATGTCACACCAATCTAATTTTACAAGTAGTCCACATAGTTCTCCATATCCTGGTTTATCATCATATGGATATACTGTCCAGCCGTCATAATCTTTTAAAAGGCTATCATATCCTTTTTCTAGCTTTTCCATTTTTTCATATTTTTTATAGTTGAATATATAATTCATAATCAAATCCCTCCTAATTAATTATTTTTTATATCATTTTTAATTTCATTGAAAGAATATCTTTTGCCATTGTCAATTTTATCCCTTTCTTCTATTATCTTTGATATTTCTTTATCTTCTTCTATATCTTCTAACCAACTTTTAAGTTCATTTAATTGACTTTTATATATGAAATTATAATTTTGTCTTTTTTGTATTTCTTTTGTTGCAAATGCAATACTTTCAGCTTCATAAGACATATCATTTATATCTTTTTCTCTCCAGTTATACATAATCCCTTCTATTCTGCTAAAATTATATTCGATTTCTTTATTATTACTTTCTATTCTTTCTTCTAAATCTTTTATTTTTTCTTCAATTATATGTTTCATGTTTACCCCTCCTATTTATCTTTATATACTAATCATATCATAATTTACTATCATTTGTCAACACTTTTATTAATTATTTTTACTATCATTCACCATTATATTATTTAATTTAATATATTTTTTTTCTTTATTATCGTATATTTTTAATTCTCCACAATCAGCTCCATGTCTACCATATAGTAATAATTCAATTATCTTCCCTTTGGATAATCTATCTCTAACTCCTACAAGTTTATTACATTTAGTGCAATATATATGGTATTTATAAAATTCTTTTTCTAATTCTAGATTAGGTGTAAAAAATTCATTATTATTTACATTGTATTTGTTACAACATTCTTTCCACTCTTCCCCATGACTTGTACTTTTACCATACTTCTTGTCTGATAATAAGTGAATTAATTCGTGATTTATAATATGTTTTATAGTGTTATCGTCATAACAGTTAATACGTTTGGCAAATTTAAATTTTACAGGTTCTACAAATTCTCCATTTCTTTTATATTTGCCTGGTAAAGTAACCCATGCTTGATTTAAGTCGTCCATCTATTGTTATTTCTATTGTATCAATTACATCTCCTATTATCATTTTATCTTCTTCGTTTAAAGTAGAAACAAAATTCTTCATATAGCTTCTTATATCTTTTGGTGTCCAAGTTTTCCCTTTATTTTTATTAACATTTTTCCCCATCATTCAATCCCCCTTGATATTATTTATTAATTATTTTTACTATTATTGCCAAGAGCTTTTAAAAAATTTATTAATTATTTTTATTAATTATTTTGATAATCTTTTTAGCAGGTTTTAAAGGATTACCTGCAAACCTTTTATATTATGGTAGTAATGTATACATACCACTTTTTAGCATCTTTATTAAACCAGTTAATGTTGTTGTGCTAGTGTATGGAAATACATGTACTGGATAATGTGCATAACCACCACTGTAGCTCATACCTGTATAAGTAATAATACCAGTTGATGTTGTTGATACTATCAACAAAGATGTTGGAATTTTAGCACTATGCACGCATACATATTTGTGGTGAGTGCCACGCAATGCTATTTTATAACCTACAAGGTAAGGTAACATTGTTGCTGGAGTACTAGATGCTTTTAGAGTGCAAATTACTTTGCTTATGTGTGGTTTTACAGTTGCTGGAGTAATGTATGTTATTACTGGTAATGCTGATACTGGTTTAGTTAATAAACTTTTTGTTAATGCTAAAGTAGTCATTGTTACTGTGCTAGGTAATGTTATATATTTACTCATATTATCCTCTCCCTTTCAATTATCTTTATCTTGATATTAATTATTTTTATTATCATTCAAGAGCTGGAAGGTTATTTAAAACCCTCCTTAATTGTTGTCTTTCTTCATATATTCAAAATCCCTAATTCTATATTTGACTTCGTATCTCATGTTATGCAATATCTCTGAAAGACCATCAGTTAAATCTTCCATTGTATTTTCTTTATCAATATCTACTATATCATCTAATAGATACTCCATCATAATTAACTTCTTTTCTATCTTTTTACGTTCGTCATGATTTAAGTATCTAGCTGTAGCATAGATACATTTTTCTTCTTGTTCATATTCACAATTACCTCCCCATATCTTATTATAGTCACAATTTATGCATACATTTTTATCCATAATAATTATCATCTCCTTATATAAACAATATCATATTTAGTTATCATTTGTCAATAGTTTTATTAATTATTTTCAACTAATTATAAAGAAAACTTAAATTCAATATCTTTGCCTAATTTGTTATCATATATTCTTATATTTCCGTCATCAGTTCCATGTTTACTCATATATATTAATTTCATCACTTGATTTTGTGATAGTCTTGAATATCCTCCTAGATATTTGCCACATAGCTTACAATATACATGATATCTATAAGCATCCTTTTCAATATCAATATCATTTTCAAAATACTGATTATCTGGAATACCATATTTATTACAATAAATTTTCCATATTTTATTATGTTCCATATCTTTTTTATATTTTAAATTAACAAGTAAATGCATTAATTCATGTCCTATAACATGTTTAATTTCATCATCATTATAATAGAATAATCTTTTACTGAATTTGAATTGCACAGCATTAATTACCTCTTTTGTTTCAATATCTATACTCATCGATACATAAGCCATATTTTTAGTCAATCTACCATCTATTTTTATAGGCAATGTTTCTACATATTTTAACACTATTTCCTTATCTCTAGCAGTCATCTTATTAGTAACTTCTAACATATAATCTCTTATTTTATTTTCATCCCACATAGTAACACCTCCAATTAATATATTTTACTATCATTGCCAAGAGCTTAAGAGGATTAATTAATCCTCTTATTAATTATTTCTTAATTGAAATATTATATGATGTCTTCTAAGTTTTCCATGACTGCATATATTTTGTATTCTATTACTTCTAAATCGTATTGTTCACACAGAGATTCCCAGACTTCCAATTGACATTCTTGATATGTTTCATAATCGAATTCTGAATATTTTTGCCAATCATCATAATAGTCTTCTGCATATTCTTGTATTTCTTCTTCTGTTTCACAATCATATTCATCTATAACTTCATCATGTAACCATTCAATGTATTCGTCATAATTCCAGACTTCTACTAATTCTCCTAAATCTTCATCTGGTACATCTGGATATTCATTTATTGTTATTATAACTATGCTATCCCCATTGTATACGTCCATTCGTGTTTCATTACCAATATAAGTTGTATAATCTACTGTGCCATCTTTAGATAAGATTATGTCATGTTTTACATAACCGTCAGTCCAAAGGTTTTTATGGAGTTCGCAATATAACTCTTTAATCTTTTCTTGTATCTTTTCTTCTCTTAATAAATTTAAGAATCTTTCAGATTTTTTCATATTTACCACTCCTTTATTTTTATTATACCTAAAGTATAACATATTTAATTTTAAATTGCAATAACTTTTTAATATTTTATTAATTATTTTTATTATCATTTTATATATGGTAGTATAGATTTTTCCATACTACCATATAATAATAACTTATATCATCATTTCTAGTCTACTTATTAATTCTGAGATAACATTATATATGAAATTTGAGTCTTCCATATCACAAATATAATTCCAAGTGCACAATTCCTCATCTTCATAACCTAATTCATTGAAATCCTTATATTCACTCCATGTCGCATTATCCCAAATATACTGTTGTTTATCTATATTGCTTTCAAATATTTCTTCACATTCTTCCATTAGATAGTCCACGAATTCTTGATAATCATCTTGTAATTCAATGTTACCAAATTCTGTCTCTGGTACTTCTACATATTCATTGAGTTCTATTATTAGTAATTGATTATCTTTTACTTCATTTGTAGCTGTTATTACTCCATTTAAATCTAGTACTATTTTAGTTTTTATTTTTCCATCATACCATGCTTGTTTATGAAGAGTGCAATAGCAGTCTATTATTTTGCCTTCTATTGTTTCGTCATTTAATAATTTTAAGAATCTTTTAATATTATTCATCATCATTTTCCCCTTTCAGTTATCTTACTTATATTATAGCACTCAACCCATATAAAAGTCAAGTGCTATCTTATTAATTATTTTTACTATCATTTTAAGAGCTGGTAAGGGAATTAATCCCTCTTACCATTTTTCATAATATTCGTCATCATCGTATTTATTTAAGTATGAAGTCTTTGAAGTCATTTTAAAATCATATTCATTATCTACATCATTTATTTCTATTATATATTTTTTTCTGTTATAAGATACTTGTATATCAGTAGCTCCAAAAGGAATATCATCTAATACTTTTTTAATGTTGTTATAATTTAATTTATCCAATTGTTTATCCCAACAACCTATTATAAAGCCTTCTTTTCTTAATTTTTCTTCAATTCTTTGTTTATTTGTTTTCATATTATCATTTCTCCTTTTTATTTATTATTATACTTTAATTATATCATACATCATTTTATTTTGTCAAGAGCTTTTTTAAAAATTTATTAATTATTTTTACTATCTTTTAAAACTTCTTATTTACTACTATGGTTATATAGTATCATATTTAATTTTATAAATCAATAATAAATATAAACTTTTTTAAAAATATATTATTTTATATATAAATTAATTTTTATAGTTATGATTATTATTCTCAATAACAAATTAATTTATTTTGCTATCATTTTCAAGTGATAATAAACATATAAATGAAAAATATTATCAATTATAGATAAAATTATAAAATATCCTATATAATCCATTATGAAGGGATTTAATGTTCTATAAGGTATTTATACCTTAATCATTTTAAAACGCTTTAGAAGGGTGTTTAAGAGGTCAATTTTATTGAGCTTTTATAAAAATAACTTCTGTAGTTGATATTTAATGTTAATGAAAATCATTATCATTTTATAGACAATAAAAAAGACTGTATAAAGCTCCAGCCTATAAATATTTATTAATTATTTTTGGTATCATTTGTAAAAGTTATATAACCGTCTTCAACGAACTTATTTAAAAAGTATCCTAATCCTTTTTTAGTTATGTATGTTTTAAATAGAGGTATTTGTTCTCCTATATAATTTGTTTTATATCCTATGTTTTTTAATTTGAATAATCCTTGATTTATATAATGTTGATAAGGACGGTTATTCTTCATTAAGTATTTGTTATTTCTAAACCACTTGTACATATTATTTCTTCCCAATTCTTTAATAGCTAAAACTTTACTGAATGTATCAACATCTATTAATCCATCTTTAGATATGAAAACTTTAAATTTATTATTAAGTTCTTTTAATTCGTCTATCTCTTCAATTAAAGGCTTTTCTATGATATCTTTATAATCTTTTATAGCTAACGCTTTATCAAGTTTATCATTTGCATTTATTATATTTAATACGGCTTGGTCTTCTAGTGACAATTGTGGTATTTGATTATTAATATATTCTTCCATCATTTGAAATCTATCCATATATCTAGCAGTAAATAAATTACCTTTTGTTCCAGTGCTTTTATGTGCTAGAAATTCACAACCTAATTTTGTAATTTGATATTCTCTATATGTTTTGTTGTTACCTGGAACTTTATAAGTTCCTTCTATCCAATATTTTTGAGAACGGATTTCTCCGTTTTCAAAATCATCATTTATTTTATCTATTTTGTCTAATAAATCTCCATGTCTAATTCCCATCATTTCAGCCACTTCTCTTGATGATATTCTTATATCATCCTTATTTGTCTTTTGTAATTCATTCATAATATATTCATCCCCTTTAATATTATTTACTATCATTCTTGCAGTATTGAGCAATACCACCTATAAAAATATAGACAGTATTATTAATTATTTTTGGTATCATTTATGCCCATTTAATGTAATACATAAAATTTTTTCTAACAGTATCATCTAAAATATAATCTTGTGGAATTTGTGTCCATGATTTAGAGGATACATTACCATTTAATATAAAATCTTTTAAATCATTTTTAAAACTTCCTAAATATAAATATCCACCTAAAGGATTATTAAATGTATTATTTTTCCATTCATTTTTAGCTTTTACAGCTATTAAACATTTATTTAGCATATTATCACTCCTAATTAATATATTCCCTCATCATTTGAAGGTAAACTAAAGGGGAATTACTCCCCAAACACACCTATAAAGCACATATTATTATTTTCTAAAAAGTCTATAAACTCGTCAATGCATTTTTCTTTATTGTCGCATTGCATACTGCCTACGATTCTTAATGACTCTTCAGAATAATTATATACATTATAATATCCATCGAATCCTTTGTCATCTAAATATTTTCTTACCGATTCAATATATTCAGCTTTACATTCTAATATATAACCAGTTAATTCTATATATTTCATACTATCAACCCCTTTATTTATCTTATATATTAATTATATCATACTAAAAATAAATTTGTCAAGAGCTTTTTAATAATTTTATTAATTATTTTTATTACTGGTTTTAAGGATAAACCATTAAACCTTTTATATTTATATAATATCATATTTTACTATCATTGGATAGCTTTTGAGCAAAGGGCTTAAAATAAACCCTTGTTATATTCATCTAATGTAGAAGGGAAGTCATAAGAGTAAGGTTTGTCTACTATATCATCTAGTATATTCTGTTCTATACCTTCTATATTCACCCCTAATAAATCTCCTTCATTGTCATATACTAATTGATACTCTTGTTCTCCAGAAGTCCATTCATAAGTTTCTGTACTATCATTTAATTTAACTATTCTTCCGTCAAATTTTTGTATTTTCATAATATTATCATTCTCCTTTTATTAATTATTTTTACTATGATTATATAATATCATATTCTACTATCTTTTGTCAATAGTTTTATTAATAATTTATATAATCATTTTTTTGAGCTATACTGCTTATGTTTTTATAAGCAGTATTATTAATTATTTATCCTATCATTATTATATTATCTTTTTCCTTCTTATATCCTCCTTTTGATTTTATACTAGTACATCCATATTTATTTTTTATTTCATTCATACTGTATTTTTTCTTATAATTGACTCTATTTTTCATATATTCTTCTGGCGCAATATACCATGATTTTTTATTTTTACTAAATCTAAATCCTAATTGTTTTAATTCTTCTTTTATTGGATAAGTGTTGCCAGTTATCCATATAAAACAGCCTACTACATCAATGGTTATATCATCAAATTTTATTAATTGTTCTATAAGGTTTCTATATGTAGTTGCCGTAAATTCATATTCTTTTTTACTATCTTTTTTTTCTTCTCTAAAGTTCTTCATAAAGCTATCAAATTCATTATTGATGGCTTTCATTATTTCAACATCCCCACCTCTATCGGGATGATATTGGAAAGCTAATTTTTTATATAATTTTTTTGCGTCTTCTTTACTCTTACAACTTTCAAAATATTTCATATTATCGACTCCCCTTTATTTATTCTATACTTAATATTATATACTATCATTTATAACTTGTCAATGATTTTATTAATTATTTTCAATATCATTTATGATAGTATTGAGCTAGAGGGATTTTACCCTCTATATATCTAATTCTACAACTAAATCTCTTAATATTTCCTCATATGCTAACCAGGCTATACTGTTGCTGTCTATTATAAATGCTGGTTTTCCTATTTGTTGGATAAACTCATCTAATATTTCTAAACATTCTTCAAGGTATTTTTTAACAAAGTTTTTAGTATCACTTGTATATATTAAACTTGTAACAATTCCACTTTGACAACCGTAACATAAAACATCGTTCATATAATCTTTTATTTCACTATCATTTTCTAGACTTAATAAGTCATTTATAACAAATAATTTTATACCAGTTTCTTTAGCACTCATTTCTAATAATTCATTTCTTAAATTTTTCATATTATCAATTCTCCTTTTCATTTATTATACTTAATATTATATACTATCATTTAGATGTTGTCAATAATTATTTTAAAAAATTTATTAATTATTTTCGCCATCATTGCTTAATACTATAAGTAGTATATTGTATTAAGCAAATCAATAATATCAACTACATTAATGTTGAATGTATAACCTATACAGTCAACTACATACATCAATGCTATGGATATTTGATTTTTAAATATAACAATTCCTAATATTAACACTAATACAAATAACATTTTATTTTTCATAATCTTATATCTCCTTTTTATTAATATTATATGCTATCTTTTTGATAGTCTTGAGCTAGAGGACTTTAATCCTCTATTTATAATTTTCTATTAATTCTTTTTTATATTCTTCGGTGATATAGTAATTTAAATGTTCACCTAATTCATTATTACAATTATAATACATGTATTTACTACATTCATCTTGAAAACCTTCTAGTGAATTAGCTACTATCTTATAGGGACTTATCCATATATTATTTGTTCTTACTTTACAAGGTAATACATATATTTCAAAGTCTTTACTGTTTTTAATTTTTCTTCTTATTATTGCCTTCACTTGATTAAATTTAATTTTTAACATATTTATCACTCCTTAAATTTATTAATTATTTTTACTATCATGATTATAATATCATATTCTACTATCTTTTGTCAACAACTTTATTAATATTTTTTATAATCATTTTTGAGCTGATAGAGGACTGTTAAATCCTCTATCATTTTATTATTATTTCCATTCGCTTATTTCTTTTAATGTTGATTTGTTGGCTTGATATTCTTCTTTTTGTCTTTTATAAAGTTCGTGACTTGATAATAAGTCACGTCTAACAACGTCTTGATATTTTACTGTCATTTTACCGTTGTATTCCTCATCTATTCTTATTGTCATATATCCTAAGTTATCGAATTCAAGTTTATATTCAACACATATACTTTTATTGTCTTTACATGCTACAGCGTGTTCCCAATTAATTATATCGGTAATATTTTGATTATCATTAAATACTTCTTTTTGTAAATATTTAATAACTCTAGCTTTTTTTCCTCTATTATTTCCTTCTAATATAGTTTTTAACATAATATCAACCTTCCTTTTATTTAATATAATTTACTATCATTGGATAGCTTGAGCTAGAGGATTAATTAATCCTCTACATAATACTCCATAAGAATTCTGTCTAATTTACTACTATCAAAATATGGGTATTTACTACAGAAGTCTTGCATCAAGTCAAATCTAGCTTCGTTTGTATAATTTTCACTATCTTTTAATAACTCTACTGTTTTTACATATGCGTCGTCAAAATTCATTACTAATAAATATCCATTGTTTATAAAATCTTTTTTCATAATATCATTTCTCCTTTTTATTTTATACTTAATATTATATACTATCATTGCTGATATTGTCAACAATTATTTTATTAATTGTTGACAATATTTTTTGATAGCATTGAGCTGAAGGACTAGAACACAATTTCTAAGTCCTTGTTATATCTTTTCATATTTAAACTTGCGTGCGTGTCGTTTACGTCGTTGTAAAATACGGTTATTATTTGCCCTGTTTTTGGTTCAACAACAACCTTCATTATACAATTGACTGTTTTTCCGTCGATATCTACTGGAAATGTTTCCCAACTTTCCACTAATACTCTTCCTTGTCCTCTTGTTCTGTTATATTCTATTATATCGTATGCTCCATCTTTTAACATTGAGCAAATAACCTTCATATTGTAGCTAACACTTGATTTTTTTCTTAAATGATAGCTTGCATATATTTTTGTATGTAGCATGTTGTTTATTGCGATTATACATCTTTGATAGTCGTCGCCTTTGAACTGTTTTACATATTTCTTTTCTTGTCCTTCTGTCTTGCGAACTGTCCCTTTTCTTATTTCACCTTTTAACATTTTAAATCCCCCTTTATTTATTAATTATTTTTAGTATCATTTATTACTTTCTAAAAGGGTTTTTAGAAAGTAGCCCTTTTAGAACTCTTTAATATTAGTCTAGCAAGTCAACATTACAGTCATATTCTTTTGCTAACTTATAAGCGAAGTTTAATGCTCCTTTTTTTGTCTTATACACTTTATGTTCAATATCATAAGCATTATAATTATTGCCAGTACAAATATATTCTTCTAAATATACATGATATATATCTTCATCATCCTCATCTATTTGCACTTTGTTGAATGTTGTTTCTTCATGGAAGAAGTATCTAACATCTATATTTCCGTATACTATATCAGCACGTATTGAATTATAATCTAATATTGCTTTTTTTGTTGTTCCTTCAAAATTGAATTCTACTTCATAAAGTGAATCTTCCAGACTTCTTAATACTTCAATTCTTATCATAATTCATCACTCCTAATTTATTAATTATTTTTTTATTACTGGAAAAGGGCTTTTAAGAGGTTAACCCTTTAGAACTCTTTAATATTTATAATATATATCCTAATTGTCTTTTACACTCTTCAAGATATGCAAGTTTTATTTGACTTGCTATTCTTTTGCATTGTGTTACTTGTTTCTTTGAAAGTTCTCTTCCTTCTCTTACTGTTTTGGAAAATCCTTTAACGAATGCGAATCCTTGTATATGTTTTCCGACTTTTTCTGGAACAATTAATTTCAAAGTTTCTATTAACTCCTCTTCTGACTCAAAATATTCTGTATAAGGGACTTTGGAATTTAATACTTTCTTTCTATCGACTTCTGTAATTTTGTTCTCTATTTCTTCAATATCCTTTAGATATTCAACTGATTTTGTAGAAACTTCTATATCAAAATCTAAATTTAATATATCTTCTATATCCATATTGCTAAAATCTAATTTATTATCCTTCATATTTACCACTCCTATTTTAATTATTTTTGAATTTTTAAAATTTAAATTCTAGTTAATCAACTAGAAAAAATCTAATTGATTAATAACAACTTAAATTTTAAAGGCTAGATAGAAATAAAAGATTTAAATTTACTTTGATTTAACTTTGGAGGATTTACTGGTCGCTCCTTACTCCCTTATAGGGCTATTACTTGTTATTATGATAACAAGTGAAAAGTTAGCCAAAGTCCAGTGCAATTCTGGTTATGTCAATATTTAATTGTCAAGGTATAATTTTTTTTCTTTAATATTTGATAGAGGATATCAAGTATTAAAGTTTTGGATGTGATTTTTATATTTATGTTGTAACAAGGTTGTCTATTGATTATTAATTCAATTGTAGTACGACTTATACTTATTTGTCAAATATTTTTTTTAAAATTTTATTAATTATTTTTATTGCTTGATGGTTAGTTGGGTAACCTCCCGTGTCTAATACTTATACTTTTTATTATTTTGTTTTATCTTAATTTAATGATAGTACGACTTATACTTATTTGTCAAACATTTTTTTTAATTAATAAATTAAATAAGCGTTTGTATTCCTCTTCATTTATAGGGTCAACCCTAGGAACACAATGCCTAGGGAATACAAATTTCTGTAGCACGACTTTGCTACAACGTTCTAGTAATTTCCAACCCTTCACCGTACTGAGGTTTCCATTATTTAATTTATTAATTATTTTTGTTGCTTGATGGTTAATTGGGTAACCTCCCTTGTCTAATACTTATATCTTACTTTGTTGTTGCTTATTTAATTTTATAATTCAATGATATACATTTTTGTTATTCCCGTCAAGCATTTTTTTAAAGTTTTTTTAAATTTATTTTTCCCTAAAAAAGTATATAGATAGAAAAATGATAAGTAAAAATGCTACAAGTTAGTGATATCAACTGTTTAAGCTATATTTTAGATATCTACAATAAAAATAAAAGTTTATATATAAATAAATTTTTATAGCTAAATACTTTAATTTTTTAAGTAAAAGATAGACTCCACGGTCAAATAGTAAAGTGTTCGACAAGTTTTACTTTAAAAAGTGATAGTATAAAAAAGGGTCACTTTATTTATTTAAGTTAAGATTGCTATAAAAATAAATTTATACGATATAAAATAATTTATACATTAAAATATAATTGTATCATAAAAGATAATTTTTACATATAAAAATAAATTTATATGGTTGAATTGTTGTCGAATAGTTTATATAAGTAAAGTACATTGTGTCGAATACTTTATTTATTGATAGTGGAAAAAAGGGTCACAAATTATTTTAAAGCGAAGAGTGCTATTTACTTTATTTAGTAAATCTATAAAAAAGTATTTTATCGTATAAAATTATTTTTATGGAATACTCCATTTTAAAATTGATTTTAAAGTTTAATAATTAAAGTTGATATTAATTAATAAGTTCAACTTAATTAAATAAAGCAGAATGATAATATCTCCTTTAAAATATTAAGGCAAATCAAGGATTAGCTTTATTTAATTAGGGAAAATATAAAGATTGTTTTATATTGTAAAGTTATTATAAAATACTGTAATCGTTGATATTACTAGCTTTAGAGTAATTCGACAAAATATATACATACTTTATATAATAAAGAGAACAAAAGAGAATAGCTTAATTAATTAACTTAAATTAACATTATGCTTTATTATCTTCATTATCATAGGTATATTTATCAACTATCTAGTATTATCAAGTATTACGGGACTTAGGAAAACATACGGGAAAACAGTGAAACCGTTGATATAACTAGGATTGAATACCATACTTAGGTATACATAAATAGGATAAAATGGAAGAATGTAGCGATTGCAACTGTTTCACGCTTTACAATATACCCATTATAGGTATAGAATACAGTTATTGCAACGGTTGTATAGTATTGGGTAATAAAGGTAAACCGTGAAACAATTATAGGTAAACACTTTAGGAAAATAAAGGAAAATAGATAAATTACTTTAGATTATTAGGAAGAATTGAATAGATGGTAAAAAATGTAAAATGAAGGAATTTAGAAAAATTTTACTTGTGGATAACTTGGATTAAGAAAAAATATGCATAAGTGTATGAAAGCGTTGATATTACTAGATTATATAGACTTATAGGCTGTTAGCTTGAGATATAGTTGTAAATGTAACTGTAAGTATTGGTAATACTTGCTTTCGTATATATATTTATACATATTAACAGCTTGTGGATAACTAGCAAAATATTTGTGGATAACTAAGCAATATACTGTGGACAACTAGGGTTTACGGACAAGTCAACAACTTTAAAAAATTAAGAATGTACGATTAATTAATACTTAATCGCACTTTTTTGGCAAAGGAATTTTTTTTGAGGGCTAAGAAATGTTGATATTTCAACATCTAGGGGGTGGTATCATATTCGGAGGGGCTTGACAAAAATTTTATTCTGTGTAGTAGTTTACCAACTACATGCCATAAAAAATACCGAATTACATTTTTAACCATTTCTATAAACTCCTATCTTTATAACATCAACATGTTTACAAATTAAGAATACTAGGAAATAAATGAGTTTTTATTATACTTTATTTTTATCTAATTTAAAGTATTAAAATTAGATATTACCGTATTGTACTTACTCTCGGGAAATGATATTATAAATATGTTATTTTACGTTTATAAATTAATACTTGATTTAATGGGAATTTAATAGTATATTTAATATATTGGAAATAAATGGGAAAATACGGGTTTAATCAGATATAATATACCGCCATTTCATGTTAATTTACCTATATAAACCCATTAGTTTTACCGTATCAAACCATTGAAATACCAAATAAAAGAGTGTGTAGTACAAGCAATAGTTGTATCACACACTCAATTTTACATTATAATATACACTTGTCTAAACACTCTAAGTTACAGTTTACACACATAGTTTTAAGAATTTTATTTCTAGCTTTACCTTGTAAGTCACTTATAATAAGTAGGGAGGGAATAGTTTGCATACCTTGTTCAATCACATATTCTTTGATAGGATTAATATCTGTGTATTTATCTATACAATCTGATAATCTACCATGTAATTGAACTTCTATTAATAAACCTTTCCTTATTATAGTATTGTCTTTTTTATATCTAATTATAATATAACCATCTGCTATAACATTACCTAATTGAACATTTCTATCTACGTATATTATTTCCACGCCTAGTAATAATAAATTATATACTAATTCAGTTATATACATATCATGCCTAAGTAATCTTTCATTAGGTTTATTTTCAATATAATAAATATATTCTCTATTATATATTCCACTTCTAAAGCGTTTTAATTGCTTATATTCTACTAATTTATTAGCTCTTCTATCCCAAGTGGTATTAGTTAATCCTGCAAAGAATAAATTTCTTATATGTTCTGTTCTACACATAGTAACTAAATTAATAAAGTTTAATACATTTAAATCTCTTTCCGTCATATTATCACCTCAATATAGTATATGTATATATTTAAATAATGTTACTAAAATATTTTTTTTAATATATAGGAAACATTTACTACACACTTGCATATAGTTAAGTAAAAGGAGATGATAATATGAGTAATGTAATAGAACCTTTAACAAATACTATTTGGGATACAATAACATTATTATGTAAATCAGTTTTAGATGTATTTAATATTAAACATATTGATTTTACTGATTTCTTTAATAATATCAATATGAAGAATGTTTCTGGAGATATACCCAAGTTAAGAAAGAAATGGGAGGATGAAAATTATAAGATATATGAATTTATAATACCTGTAGGAATGACTATAGATGATTTTAGTAATAATAAGAATAAGTTTTGTCATTTATTAAATAAAGAAAAAGAAGATGTTAGTTTTAAAAAGAATGGATATTATATTCAATTAAGAATTAAAAAGGAAGAGATAGTATGTGCTGACTTTGATTTAGAAAAACATAAGGCTAAAGGATATAAAATACCTATTGGGATTAATTTAGAAGATTGTAGCATTAGATATATTGATTTTAGCGAACCTTCTAATGCACATATGTATTTAGCAGGAGCTACTAGATGTGGTAAATCTAATTGTTTAAGAGTTATTATATCTCAATTAGTTATGAAAAGAAAATGTGACGTTGTGTTAGATTTAATCAATGAAAAGAGAGTAGATTTATTTGAATTTAGAAACTGTAAAAATGTAATTCATTATACAGAAAATAGAGATGAAGCCGAAGATATATTATTTGATGCTATACAAGATATAGATAAAAGATATGAACAGTTTACTTATAGAAATTGTACTGATATATGGCAATATAGAAAGTTTAAAAAAATGCCTATTAGATTTATAGTGATAGAAGAGTTATCTTCTTATATGAAGAATAAAGATTTTCACAATATGTTAGCTTTAATAGCTAGTAGAGGTGCAGGAGCAGGGGTATTTTTAATATTAACTACCCAATTACCTTCTAAAGATATATTACCTAATATAACCAAACAGAATATAAATATCGTTATAGGTGGTAAATGTAAAGATGAAATTAGGTCTAATATGATAATCAATTATGGGTATTTACATTTATTAAGAGGAGCTGGAAACATGAGGGTATTTGATTGTGAAGAATATGGGACAGAAATACAGACATTTTATATTGATAGAGAAACTGTGTTAAAAATAAGTGAAAAATATAGTAAAAAGAAAGAGGAGGTAAAATGATGAAATATACATTATATGAATCTATAGAAGATAGAGATGATTTATATGAAAATATTTATGTGAATGAAATTGAAACAAAAAATAAAAAAGAAATAGAAGAGGAAATAAATAGATTAAAAGAAAAGTGCAGTAAAAATCCTTCATACGTGTATGAATATGCTGTTGTTAAAAAATTATTTTAGGAGGTTAATGATATGAAAGAACTTTGGGAAGTGGAATGGGAAAGTAAATCGAGAGATGGAATGAGGATGACTTGTGGGATAATAAAAGAAGACACATATGAAGAATTAAAAGAGTCTATGAAATACTTTGCACATAGAAATAAATGTGAGTTAATTACTACAAGACGTACTAAATTTGGTGAAATTATCAAGAAAAGATACGAATAAACGAGTAAATTTAGTGAAAAATAAGGAGGGGTAATTATGAAATATGAATTATACGGATATATATATGATATAGATAATTGTTGTGAAACATTTTATAGAAAGAGAGCAAAACTTAAAAATAAAGAGGAACTCAAGGAAGAAATTGAAGAGTTAAAAGAACTATGTAATAAAAAACCACATTATGGATGTGAATATAATATAGTCAAAAAATTATTTTAGGAGGTCGATGGTATGAGAGAAATTTGGGAAGTAGAATGGGAAATGAAATCAAGAGATGGAAGAGAAATAATTGGTGGAATAATCAGAGAAAACTCATTAAAAGAGTTAGAATCATTGATGGAAATTCATAAAAATAGGTCAATACGTGAGAAAATTTTAATGAAAGCTCCTGAATTTGGTGAGATTGTTAAGAAAAAATACGAATAAAATGCTAAAATTTTAGTAAAAAAATGAGTAAAAATGCATAAAAAACATTAAAAATTAAGAAAAATTGCTTATTTTTATAAAAAACAAAAGAAAAAGCCCTAAAAAGGGCTGATTATTACATTTTATCTCCAAAAGGTAATAATTTAATTAAAATTGTAAGAAAATTCTATGTTATACGTGATATTTGCAATTCTTATGAGAGTGTACTATATTATGATAACATGGAAAATATATTTTGTCGATAAATTGATTAAAAAATACTTGTCTTTATAAATAAGTCAGTATAATACTTAATTTTATTATTTAACACAGCTTTAAAGTAAGGATATACATTATAATCTATTTTATCTACATTAAATTTAGATAATGTTATATTAATTGATTCAATAAAAGCCTGGTTCATATCTTCGTATGTGAAATCTATTAGTTCAAAATCTTTTTGAAAAGATGATATACAATTATTTGATATTAAATCTTTATTAGAAATGTATGACAATGGTGAAATTCGTTCAGTTTGTTTCTTTTTAAAATATACTCTTTTATCTAAATCTTTTACATGAAATGTTATAGACTTTACACTTCGTCCTTTTTTATTTTCAGTATATGATAATTCAAACATTCCAGTATTATTTAATTCCTTTTTAGCTCGTTGAAGAACATTTCTTTTAAAATCAGCATACAAATTATATTTATTATTTAGCATTAATAAATCTTTTAATTCATCTAGTTCATATGTTATATCTTCTTTTGTATTACTCCATAGTCTAAGAAGGTCATATAATCTTTGGCTATATATTGATTTTAAAGTTAAAAATACTTTCATATTAATAGGTGTATAAGCTTTGTAATTCATAAGAAGATGATAAACTTTATCAATAACAACTATTTTAAATAAATCTTCCTTTTTATTATATTCATACCCAGCTATAATACTATATTTACAACTCCACTCACCGTCTTCTCTAAAATATATTTTTTCATCTAGCATATTATCTAATACTTTTTTAATACCCGGGACTGTTTTCTGTGTTTTATTTGAAATAAGATTTTGAAATTCTTGTTTACTTATATAACAATATGCATTACCAGATTTAGCCTTCTGAAGTTTATACAATATGAAAATAAATATATTATTATGCATGAGAGATATGTTATATCTAGCACTAACTATCGTATTATTTTTCATAAGTATTTGATTTTTACTCATATTAAACCTCCTTAATTTCTCATAGTTATATTATAACCCTTAATATCTCATATTAATAGTCCCTTATTTTAACATATTTAAATTATTATGAGTAATTAAGGAAATAAAAACGCCCTTAAAAACACATATTTATAAACGAAATGATACTTAATTTAACATATATATCCCTTAAAAACACATATTAAAACCTTTAAAACTCATATATAATATGATAGACACAAGGAATATCAATAGAAGTAGCTTTCTTAAATACTATTAAATACTAAATTAAATACTATATATATTAAATAATATAATTCATAGGTAATTTTTCATTATTAGTTGTTAATTATATAAATATAATACATATATTCGGAGTGTTTTTGTAATGGTATTAAAGAAGCTTAATAAAAAATCTTAAAGGACAAACATATTTTTTGTAATTCATAGGTAATTTTTTATACAGTTATGTTAATACATAAATAAGAAATAAATAAAAAGGAGTTGATATTATGTGGTTTAGACGTGCAAGATATTTTGGTTTATATAGCTTTTCATTATTACAAATCGTAATTTTTTCACTTATATTATTTGGAGCTTGTTATTTTTCTTTAATTGCAGGAGATTTATTTGGTGAGGTAGGTTTTATGTTTACTCTTATAGGATTTATGTTTCTACCTATGATTATATTGATAATGATGGTAGTAATTCACGACGCTATAGTTAAAAAGAGAGAGAAAAAAATTGCTAAAGCAGAAGAAGAAATAAAAAGACAACAAGAATTAGAGGAAGAAGTAAGAGCATTTAATGATAAGATTACTGAAACATTAAAAAATAGCAAGAAAGAAAAAATAATAATAAAAGAAAAATAAAAATCATAGGTGATTTTTATAACATTTATGTTAATACATAAACAAGGAGGTGATAATATGAAAAAATGGAACTTAGAAAGTGCCAAAAAAGATTATTGTAAAACACATCATAAAAAACATAAAAAAGAAAAAATAGATTGTATGTATTGTGAATTTGCAGAATGGACTTATGATTGTAACATATATTGCCCTATAAAAGAAAAGGTGATTATTTTCTTTACAAATATACATGCAAAAAGATGTAAGTATTATCAACGTAGAAAATAATTAATAAAAAGGAGGTGATAATATGAAGAACCAATGTAAAATAACTGTAGTAGATGCACCATGTGGGTACGGCAAGACTTCGTTTGCAATACAATACATGAATAATGAGCTATTTGAAAGATTTATGTATATAACACCGTTTTTATCTGAAATAAATAGAGTAATTAAAACTTGTGACCAAAGAGAGTTTAGAAAGCCAAATGAGAAACTAGGGAAAGGAAGTAAGACAAATCACTTCTATGAACTTGTAAAAGAAGGTTATAACGTAATTTCAACACATTCTTTATTTAGAGGGTTAAGTCAAGAAGTGATAAATGATATACGAGAAGGTGAGTATATACTTATATTAGACGAAGTATGCGATGTTGTTGAACAAATACCTATAAGCAAAAGAGATATTCAAATATTAATAAATGAAAAAATAATTGAAATAGACGAAGAAAATAAAGCACATTGGATAGATGATACATATGAAGGTAAATTTAGTAGTATGAAAAATCCAATTAAAAATGGAGATGTATATTTCTTTAATAATTCACTAATGTTATGGACATTTCCAATTAATATATTTACAGCATTTAAAGAGGTTTACATATTAACATATATGTTTAAAGGTCAAGTACAAAGATATTACTATGACTTAAATAGTGTAGAATATGAATATAAATCAATAAGTAAAATTAATAACAGCTATAACTTATGTGAATATCAAGAGATTAATGGTGCTAAATATAAAGATTTGATACATATATACGAAGGGAAATTAAACGATATAGGAGATAAGACAACAGCACTATCTAAAAGTTGGTATGATAAATCTAGCAAAAAGGAATTAATAAAAAAACTTAAAAAGAATACTGTTAATTACTTTATAAACATAGTTAAAGGAAAAGGTCAGTTTAATATGTGGACTTGTTTTGAAGATTACAAACAACAATGTAAAGGTAAAGGGTACACAAATGGTTTCGTTCCTTGCAACAGTAGGGCAACAAATGAATATAAAGATAAGACTAATTGTGCTTATTTAATCAATAGATATTATAAACCAACAATTAACAATTTCTTTATTGACAAAGGAGTTAAAATAGATGAAGATATTTGGAGTTTATCTGAATTAATTCAATGGTTGTTTAGGAGCGCAATAAGAGAAGAAAAAGAAATTAATTTATATATACCATCTAAGAGAATGAGAAATTTATTAATTGTTTGGTTAAATATGTAAAAAAATAACTCTAAAGGTTATAAAATTAAAAATCACACTTTAAAATAATATAGTTTTATCGCCATATTTTAAAGATAAAAAATTCATTTTCTTAGAAAATAAGAAAGTATTAAAAATAATTAATAAAAATCCCCTTTTGATAAAGGGGAAGGAAGAAAACTAATTTGCTTTGTAATTAGTTTGATGACCAAGGGGATAGAATTGTGCTACGCAGTTATCGTCAAGAGTTAACATAAACCATTAACTCTTTCCTCTTCTTTCTTAATTTATTCATTTCATTCATAAATACGAAAGATTAAAAATAATTTTAACTCATAGGTAATTTATTTATCATCAATGTTAATACACTAATATAAGGAGGTGGTTAAATAAGACATAGTTAAAATATCTAATGAGAGCTTTTCTAAGAACTTTTAATTGAAAAAAGGATTAGTTATTCAAGAAAGAGGTAGAATTGCTTAAAATTGAATTTAGGAGGTATAAACATGAAAGTGTATATTGTCACAGAAATATATTGTAGTGAAGAAGGAGTTCATAGGGAAGTTAAATGTGTTTGTAAAGATAAGAACACAGCTAGAGACAAAATGAAAGAATATGCAAAGCAACAACTAGAGGAACAATTTGAATATGAAGATTGGGCAATAACAACGATAGAAGACGATAAATGTATTTTAGACAGCATATACGAATCGCTTGTATTTAAAATAAATGATTGGGAGGTGATAGAATGATTATTCAAAGTAGAAAATAATTAATACAATAGTACATAGTTACACAATAGTCAAAAATGCATAACAGAATCAATTATAAAAGGTTTTAAACTTATTTAAGATAATTTAATCAAGTAAGAGATACAATATTTTTAGAATTGATTTAAATGGATATTTGATAATAATTAATAAAGGTGGTGATTATATGAATTGTGGTTATTTAGTTATATTATTATTTTCATTAATAATCTGTATAGGTTTAGGTATAGCAAAATTTATATCTTATAATGGAGAATATGATGGGGAATGTACTGATATGATTAAATCATTATTTTGTATAATAGATTTGGTTAAGGATTTTATAGTTATATTTTGCTTGTTACATTATTTATTATATGGAAGTTTATTTTAAGGAGGAAATACGAAATGAGTAGGATATCTAAGATAGATAGGGTTATAAAAATAGAAGAAAAAATTAAACAAGCAATTGAAGAAGGTAAAAATAAAGAACATATAGAAAGATTGTTTTTAAGCTTGGAGCGTATTGAATATAAAATTGATAGAATAGATGATTATTCAAAGTAGAAAATAATTAATAAAAAGGAGATTAATATATGAATTATAAATTCAAAGAAGATATTGAAAGAGGGGAAATAGGAGAAAATATAATATATAATTATTTTATTAATTTATCTAATGTCAATAATGTCATCGATGTTAGAGATGATGAAAAATATAGAGATATGGATATAGATTTTATTGTTATATTTAGTAATGGGGAAAAATTAAATATAGAAATTAAAACCGATTATGAGGCGCATAAGACAGGAAATTTACCCTATGAATATCGAAGTAATATAAAAAATAACACAATAGGATGTTTAGAAAAAACAAAAGCTGATTATGTATTTTGGTATATATATGAAAATCAAAAGATATATAAAATGGATATCAAGAGTGTAAAAAAATTTATACACTCTTATAAAAATAAATATTCTCAAATAGATATGGGAGATAATGCTAAAGGATATTTATTACCTATCGAATGGTTAAAAGATGAGGATATGATTGAAGAAATACTTTGTAAATAATTAATAAAATAGGGGTGGATAAAATGTCAAGAGTATATTTCAATAGATTTTTTAGCAAAATAGATAAAAAGGGTATATATGATTATGCAAAATTAGATACAAATATAAATGATTTAGAAGAGAGAATACAATATGTATATGATTTATTAAATGTAGTGAAAGATGAAAATGGAACAGAATTTAGTAACGATGAATTTTGGAATGAAATATTCGTTCAACGTATTAATAAAACAAGTTATATTGATTTAATGCCTAATTCAGAAACAGAATTATATTCTGAATCAAATATAGCAAAGACTTTGGAAGCTATAGCAAATTATATAATGTGGTGTGACCCTAATAAAAAAAAGAAAGAACATATTAAAATATATGACAATGAAAAGAAATTTCAAGATGCTATATCTAAAGATAGAAAATATTTTGATACATATGGAGAATCGGTAGATGATGGTGTTATTATATTAAGGAGAAAAGAAAATTACAAGAAAGCTAAAGATGAAAAAGTTACAGCTGAAGATTTAAAAAATTATCCAGAGTTAAGAGAATATAAAAAAGAAATAGATAGATTGAGTTCTTACATAAGAGAAGATAGATTGGATGAGTTTATGGAGTACATGCAAAACAAAGGACACACTAAGATTAAAACGGAAAGACAAGCTAAATCATTTTTAGTAAACCACATAGGAGAACTTAAAAAAGACATGCTACAAGCAAAAATAGAATTAGCAAGACCTATTGTTTGGAAAGCTCCATTAAAAGATGCAGGGGAGCCCGATTGGGACGAACTTGATGAATTGGATTCTACTCATATGAAAGCTTTATTGCAATTATATAGAGAATTAGAAGTGTATGATTTTCAAAGCGATTTAGGATGTATATTTAAAGATTTAGAAGATGTACTCAATGAGGTTAAATTAACTGAAAAACAAGAGGAATTATTAAATTTATGGATGAAAGGTATGACGGTTAGTAAAATAGCTAAAGAGTTAAATAAAAGCGTAGGTACAGTGAGTAAATATTTAGACAGAATAGTTAATAAAATAGTTGAGGTATATGAAGAAAAATTGGAAAATTGGTATTATTTAAATATAAGAAAAGGAGAATATAAACGTTGTAATAAATGTGGTGAAGTTAAATTGATTAATAAATTTAATAAAAATGGAAGTAAAGGAGTATTATCTATATGTAAAAAATGCCGATAAAAATAGAATATTTTAAAAGTGTGCAAAATATACTACTTTTTTCCTAGTATAAATAGCGTATTTTGTGTAAGGCTAAAAAAGCCTACAATATTTGTTATTTTTATTAATATTTTATAATTTATAAGGGGGTATGTTTTATGGAAATAAACGTAATAAAAGAACTACAAGGAGCTTTAGAAGAAAGAGGTTTAAAAGTATCACAAGCTGAAGCTAGAGAGGTACTAAAAGCATTAGAGGATACTGTAAGTTCTATATATGAACAAATAGAAGTTGATGAATCTGTTTCTTTAGGAATGTTTTTAGTGGATAAGAAAGTTAAAAAAGGTAGAGAAGGTGTAATGAAAACTAAAGAAGGAAAAGAAACACCTTTTAAAACTGAAGATAAAGAAGTTGTTAAAGTTAGACTTAAAAAATCTGTTGCTAAAAGAATACAAGGGGAATAATTAATAAAGGGAGGATAAATATGAAAATTTTAAGAATGGATAGAGGAAATGGTAAAACTTTCCACTTGATAAAATTATCTGCTATACTTGATTCTCCCATAATATGTGCTAGAGAACAAAGTAAAAAATACATATTAGATAAAGCAAGGGAAATGATGTTAGAAATACCAGAACCGATAGTGGTGAATAGAATTAATTTTGACCTAGTCATGAGAGAAAGAAAAGAAAATTTATTAATAGATGATTTAGATGAAGTATTGAAAAGTTTATTTGGAAATAATGTGATTGTTGCAACAACAAGTGCATCTATTTTAGAATTTTAAATGGGAGAGTGGTTTGATGATATTTAAAGAAGGAAAAACATTAGAAATAAAGATAGGTCGTGTTATAGAAGAAGATGGAGAATATTTTATTGTAGAATTAGATAAGGATGGGTACGATTTAGAAAGATTCGCAATAAATGACTTATTTGCTGATTTTGTTGGAGATAAAAACGTTAAGTTAAAGATAGAAAATACTGTCGAAAGATAATTAAATAAGGGAGGTATAAAAGCCTCCCAATTATTTTTTTGTTTATTTGGAGGGAATTATGAATAAAAAAGGATTAATACAGGATTGTTTAAATAAACTCAATAAATTAAATGATATGTCATGGGAGGAAATAGTTAATAAATATAATTTAGATTTAAATCCTCACGAGTTAAGAAAAAGAAGTTATGGAATGAAAATGGCAGTAGAATCATTAAATGATGAATCTATGGACAATAAAACATTATTAGAAATAAAAAAAGAAAAACAAAAGCTAAGTGATTTAAGAACTTGTGTAAATAAAGATATAAGGCAATTAGCTAAAGTTGAAAATATAATAGATTTAATTAAAGAAGAATGTAATAATATAAATGATTTTAAGTTTGTAGATATAAATGATGTTCCATTTTACAAACATGGAAGTAAGGCTAATTTGTTAATTAGCGATATGCACTATGATGGAAGTAAAATACCTATAGATAATTTCAATAAATTAATTAATAAAACAATAGAGATGTGTAAAAAGCAAGAAGTAAATCAATTAAATTTAATGTTTGCAGGTGATTTGATAAACAATGAATTAAAAACTACTATAAGATTAGAAAATCAAGAAAATGTAAGTAAGCAAATAGTAGGTGTAGCTAAATTAATTTCTGAAGGAATATATAAATTATCTAAATATATACCAATAGTTACTTATTGTATATGTTCTGGAAATCATTCGAGAAGTATAGTCAATTATAAAGAAGCTTTAACTACTGATTCGTACACACCTATAATAAAAGAACTGATATATTTAAGATGTGGTGAAATAAGTAATGTTATAAATATATTTAATTTGAGAATAGGAGAAGAGGTAGATGATAGATTTGCAATGTTCACAATAGGTGATAAAAATCACTTAATATATCATGGTGATGGATTAAAAAATATTGAAAAAAGTGCAATTCCAACATTAGAAGGTTATTTAGGTGTAAAAATAGATTATTTATATATAGGACATTTCCACAACGCTAAAGAAATGGAATTCTATGATAGTAGAATAATAGTAAATAGTGCGTTATATAATCGTTCAGATTATGGTAAGAAATTATTATTTAGAAATAGTGAATCACAAAAATTAATGATATTAGATGATGAAGGCGATATAGAGTGTACTTATAATATAAATTTAAATAAATAAGTAGGTGATTTTATGGAATACAAAAATGAATTTGACGTTATTGAACTTATAAATCATAAACTTTCAGATATGGAAGCAAATATAATGCTTAAAAATATTTCTGGAAATCATGATGAAAATCTTGAAATAGAATACAATTGTATTAATAAATTATATCAAGAATTATGTATTTATTTTGGTTATGATAAATATTTGGATTATATAATTAATGATGATAATTTTAAAAATAAACTTATTAATGTGATGTATGAAACTTTAAACCACTCAAAATAGAGTGGTATTTTTATTTTAAGGATTGAAATGATATTGATAATTATATCAGTATTTTTTGAGTCTTTAAAATAAGACTCAAAATTATGTTGAATAAAAGGAGAATGATGAAAGATGTATTTTAACAAAAATCACGAAGAAAAAGTTAAGAAAAATGGGAGATATATTTATATAGGTTCGTATAAGAAAGGCGAAATAAGTAAAGATAAAAGAAACATAGGTATTAAAAGTACATATATAAGAGTTAAATGTATCAATTGCAATCACGAATATGATATTTCGTTAGCATATTTGAAAAACAACACCAAGTGTATTTATGAAAATAGTATTGCGTATTATATTGAGGTTGAATTAGGAAAAGATTTAAATAAGTATTGGAATTGGGAGAAAAATAACATAAATCCATATTATACATATAAAAATAGTAATTTAAGTGTTACAATGAAATGTACCGAAAAAGACTATCATGATGATTATCCAGTTGTAATAAAAGATTTTTATAGAGGATGTAGATGCCCATATTGTACGAATAGAAACGGTAAAGTTCATCCTAAAGATTCTTTTGGAGCTTTATATCCAGAAAAAGCTAAACATTGGGATTATAAAAAGAATAATAAGTCTCCTTATGAAGTTGCACCTAAAACTGCAAATAAATATTGGTTTAAATGTGAAGAATGTGGAAAATCTTTTAAAAGAAGTTTAAGCAGTTTAACCACATATAACGCTGATATGGTGATTTGTAAAAATTGTCATATATCAAAAGGAGAGAGAATAATTAAAGATTATTTAATTAATAATAATTTTTATTTTATTCATGATAAACCATATTTTAAAGATTTATTATCTGATTTAGGAAGAAGATTGAGACCAGATTTTATATTGCCTAATGAAAGAGTTTGGATAGAATACGATGGTAGACAGCATTATGAACTACAAAAAGGATGGCAAACTAAAGAAAATTTTAAACGATTGCAAAAGCACGATGAATTAAAAAATAATTATGCTAAACAACATAATTGGAAATTAATAAGAATACCTTATTATGATTTTGAAAATATAGAAGAAGTTTTAAATAATATATTAAAATAATTAATAAAAGGAGAGAAAATTATGATGTTATTTAATATGGATTGTGTAAATTTTATAATAAAACTTGGAGTAAATCCTAAAGGAGCAGGAATACATAAGAAAACTCATAAAGCTTATGTATATTTTGATAAAAATGATAAAAATTTTATCAAAGCTATGAAGTTATGGAATGATAGAAATACTTAATCTTAAAAAATTAAGAACCGAATAGGGTGTTAATATTTAAATTAACTTCCTATTGAGTTCTTAAATATGATATAAGAACTCGAACATAATTCTCCCCTTTAGGTTACGGCTAAAAACTCCTTCCATTAGTCGTAACCATTTTTTTCATTTTAAAGGAGAGTGATATAATGGCAGACACAAAACAATGTTCAGCTACAGGTAAATTTAAACCTACCGTTAGAGATTTCTACTCTACACAATCAATGCTTTATGAGCATGATAAGAAATTACCCATGAGTAAAGAAGTAGTTGATAAATATTTTAAAAAGTTATTAAAAAATTATAACAACGACCATAGATTAGCATTTATACATTTATGTATGGTTTTAGATATGTATTATGACGAAGAAACATATCTAAAATGTGTTGAGAAATATGGCAATAATTTTTTAGGTAATTATACTAGAATAATGAATAGAGATAAAGCATTTAAAGGGTTAACATCTTTAGATAATATGCTTACTTATGATGGTGTAACTAATATTATTACTGGAGAGACAGTTACTTCAAGTGAGATTGTTAACTTTTGGGGTAAGGGATTTCAAGATGATGAGTATGAATTACTCCAAAGAAAATATGAACAATACACAGATAATTATCCGTCTAAAGCCATTCAAGAAGTTAATTTAATTAAAACAATATGTATGTTAGAGGTTCTAAGAGAAAGAGCTATAGTCAAGAATGACCAAAAAGCATTTGAAAACTTAACTAATCAAATTTCCAAACGTATGGAAGAATTAAATGTTTTACCATCTAAAATGAGCAAATATGGTGAAGACGATAATTTAAGTTATGGTACATTAATTGCTAAAATAGAAAAAAATGAACCTATTCCAGATGTCCACCCAGAATATGATGATGTGGATAGAATTAAATGGTGGTTAAATCGTTACTTCTTAAATCCTATTAAAAAGTTAATAAATAATGATTCAACTCCTTATACAGAAGAGGATGAAAAAGGATATGGAGAATAGATTAAAATGCAAACAAAGAAAAAACTTAAAAAAAGATTCATATGAAAATTTATTAGATGGTGTAAAAATATGGACAGAATATTTTAGAAAAAATCCACATAGATTTTGTATGGATTGGTTAGGAATTAATTTATATTGGTTTCAACAAGTATTACTTTACATGATGAATATATGCACAAGTTTCTGCTTTATTGCGTCACGTGGTCTCGGTAAGTCATTTCTAACTGCGATATTTGTATGTTGTAGAGCAATATTATATCCAGGTTCTAAAATAATAGTTGCATCTGGTAACAAAGACCAGGCGGGATTAATTATAACCGAAAAAATTGAAGATTTACGAAGGGAATACCCTGCGTTAGCAAAAGAAATTAAAAAAGTTCAAAATAATAAAGATAATGTTAAATGTATATTTAAAAATGGTTCTGTAATAACAGCTATAGCTTCTAATGATGGAGCGAGGGGCTTGAGAGGGAATGTATTGGTTGCAGATGAATTTAGGCTTATCAAATTAGATATAATAAATTCAGTTTTAAAACAATTCTTAACAAATCCAAGAAAACCTCCATTTTTAGAAAAACCCGAATATGCAGATTATCCACTAGAATCAAATATGGAAATATATCTTTCTAGTGCATGGTTAAAAGTTCACTGGAGTTATGAAAAATTCACAACCATATTAAATAGAATGTTTGAAAATGGAAAAGCATTTGCTTGTGCAATTCCTTATTTGGCATCTTTAGACCATAAACTTGTCTTAAAAGATAAGATTGAAGAAGATAAAGAGGATATGGGTGAATTTGTATTTAATATGGAATATGGTGCTATATGGCATGGACAAAGTGGAGATTGTTTCTTTAATACAGCAGATATGTTGAATGCAAGAGTTTTAAAGAATTGTTATTATCCATTAACGGACGACGATTATAGGAATCCAGATAAAAAGAAAGAAAAATTAAAACGAATGCCTAAAAAGAAAGATGAAATAAGAATAATTTCAGTTGACGTAGCAACGGCAAAAGCTAACAAATCAAATAAAAATGATAACTCTATTTTTACTTTATGGAGATTACTTCCTAGTGGAAATAATATTATTAGAGAAGTTGTTTATATGGAATCACATAATGGTATGAAATTTGAAAAACAAGCCACTAGAATTAAGAGATTATATACAGAATTTAAAGCTGATAAAATCATTATAGATGGTGGTGGTTTAGGTATAGCAGTAATACAAGAGATGGAAAAATCATCTTATGACGAAAATATTGATGAACATTACGAACCTTTTGGCATTTATGATATGAGTACGCAATCAAAAGATTTTCAACCTTTAAAAAATGGTATAAATTGTATATATGTAATTAAAGGGAATCAAAAAATAAATAATGATTGTGCAGTATATCTTAAAAATGCTTTTAGTAGTAAAAAAATAAGATTATTAATAGAAGAAAATGAAAAAAGAGGAGATTTTAGTAAAGACTTAAAATATCATCAAGACGCAGAATATCATGCTAATAAAATAGCACCATTTATTCAAACATCTAATTTTATATTTGAATCAATAAACTTAGATTATGAAACTATGGGGAATGGTGATATAGTTCTTAAAGAAAAAGGAAGAAATCGTAAGGATAGATATTCTTCTATTACTTATGGTAATTATTTAGCGGAATTGATAGAAAGAGATATAAGAAAGAAAAATAGGAATAAGAAAAAGAGACATATTTTCTTGGCTAATTAAAAAGGTGGTGAAAATGTTTGAACGAAGGGAAAGATAATAGAAAGAATAATTTAGAATTTGCACAGAAATCTTCTATGATTGATATAAATAGTATAGATAAGGTGGCTAGTAGTAGAAAGAGAAGCAAAGTTGATACGGATACAATAGCTAGTGCCTTAGAAAATCCTTATTCTAATGTTACTACACTACAACAACAATCTGAATTAATGAGGGTTATTAATGGTAATTTAAAAGAAATAATAAATTATAAATCGAATTTATTAACTTACGACCATTATTTAGTCCCATTAGATGCGAGTAAATTTATAACTAAAGGACAAGATAACTTTTTTAAATCTTACAGAAAAGCCTGTTTAGAGTTAGAAAAATATAATTTAAAAACTCTTTGTCCCTGGATTTTAGAAAGCGAATTTAGAAAAGGAGAAATATATTTATATAAACAAGAAACAAGTGATAATATTACATTTGTTTCTTTACCAGAAGATTTATGCAAAGTTACTTATACCGAATCTTTTATGTTAGGTTATAGTATAAAACTTAGTGGTATTAATACTAAACAATTAGGATATTACCCAATAGATATTCAAAATTTATATGCTGATTATAAAGCAGGCAAATTGAAAAATGATGAAAATTTCATAGATAATTATTATATGCTACCACTTGAAAACGCAATAGCTTTTCTTCCAGAAGTAATAGAAAGTAAAGGTATTCCATATTATTCTGGGTTGCTTTTAGATTTAAGTAGAATAAAAGATTTAGCAGATGCGAGCATGGAAAATATTGAAGCTAATAATTTTAAATTAATTCATCAATTATTACCTACAGATGATGATGGCGAATTAAGTATAGAACCAGAAACGGCAATGTTTTATCATAGAGCATTAGTTAGAAATGTTAGGGAAGGAATAGGTGTCGTAAGTTCCCCTTATAAAATAGATTCCGTTTCATTACAAACCAATAAAGTTTCTGATTATGAAGAAATAAACAATTTAACTAATAATGTATATGATACAGCAGGTATAGATAGCAATTTATTTAACGGAGACAATAGAAGTAGTACTCAATCTGTAATCTATGGAACAATTGTAGATAGTTTAATGCCATTAAATCTATTAGATAGAATTAAAATATGGTTAAATTATGCTTTTAGTAAAAATTCAGCATTAAAGAACTTTCGACTATGTTTTTGCGATACAACCAAGTTTAATAAAGAAGAAAAAGTTCAATCTAGTTGCAATAGATTAACAACGTGGACAAGTAAACTAGAACATTTAGCAATATGTGGATATTCTCCATTAGAGGCGTTAAATATACTTCAAATAGAATCAATATTAGATTTTGGCAGTTTGATGAGTCCGTTAGCTAATTCACATACAATGTCGGGAACAGATGTTGAAAATACAGGAGGTAGACCTAGTGTATCAGAAGAATCTGGAGACCCAAATAGAGCACCGGAAAGTAGTAATGCTGGGGATTATTAAAATAAGGTGGTGATGTGATGGAGTTTAATATACTATCAACAAATCCTTATAGTGATTATATGTGTAAAGGAATACAACTTTCTAATATACAAATTTTACATGAACAAGGATATAAAGGAAAAGGACAAAGAATTTGTATTATTGATACGGGTTCGCACCTTCATTCATTTATAGTTAATAATATTGTGGCAGGTAAAAATTTTACAAATGAAGGAACTCCGGAAGATTATACTGATAAAAATAATCATGGTAGTTTCTGTATAGGTGAAGTAATACAAGTAGCTCCAGAGTGTGAAGTAGTAGTTGCTAAAGCACTAAACTCTAAAGGTGAAGGTGATATGAAAAGTATTATAAACGCTTTTAAATATGCCTTAGAACAAAATGTTCATGTAATATCTATGAGTTTAGGAAGTACCAAAAGTGATGAAGAATTACATGAATTAGTAAAAGAAGCTAATAAACGTGGCATTCTTGTTGTTACTTCAGCAGGTAATGACGGTGACGGAAATCCTAATACAGATGAATATGGATATCCTGCTAGTTATCAAGAGTGTGTAAATGCAGGTGCAATAAATCTTGATTTATCTATTGCAAAATATAGTAATTCAAATGAATGGGTGGATATAGTAGCTGTTGGAACAGATATTGTATCTGTATACTTCGATAATAAATGGTGTAAGAGCAGTGGAACTTCAATGTCAGCACCTATAGTTGCGGGAACATCATTATTATTAAGAGAAAAATTTATAAATAAATACGGTAGAATTCCTTCAGAAGAAGAATTATATGCAAGACTTATAAAGCATACTAAAGACTTAGGTGCAAGTTCAAAACTTCAAGGCGAAGGATTTTTATATATAAATGAGTAGGTGATATATTATGAATAAATTCATATATGCATTTAATGAAGAAGATAAACATGAACTTTTGAATCAAGGATTAGTGTTTTTATCTGAAGGTATTATAGACAATAAAACTGTTTATATTTTTCTTAATAGTACTAAAGTTAAATTCAGTAATGAAGATAAAAGAAAATTCATGTTTTCTAATAAATTATTTTTCTAAGAAGAAAGGGGGTGTGAATTAGAATTGGGAAATAAACATTTAAAATTATATAGTGAAATGGAAGTTTTTAAATCTTCAAGTGATAGTAGATTTGTAGGATGCAGAATACTTGTATGCCACGACCAGGATAATTTAAATGGTTCTTGGTTTGATTCAGAAACACAAATGAAATGTGCCGAAAAAAGTATTAGAGGTATACCCTTATTAGCTCATGTTTATAAAAATGAAGATGACGAATGGGTTTTAGGTGGACATGATACTAAAATAGAGGCTACTGATACTCCAGATGGTTATGATTATCAATTAATATACCTTGAAAAAGCTTATGGATTCGTTCCAGAGGATACTATAATTACACAAGTAGAAAAAGACGGTAAGAAATATTTATCTTGCACAGCATTAATATGGAGGGAGTATTCCCAACAATTACTTGATATATTAGATTCTAACGATGGTGCATTAGAGGTATCTATGGAAATAGATGTTGACGATTTCAGCTTTAGAGAAGATGGATTCTTTGAAATAACTGATTTTACTTTTTTAGGTATAACAATGCTTGGTGTAGGTGTTAAACCTGCTATGGCAGGAGCTAACTTATCTCTGTTCACTTGTGGAGATGTTAAAACTGAATTAGAAGAAATGAAGAAAATTTATTCTTTAGAAAAGGGAGGTGAAACAATGGACAAAGAGTTTGAAAATCAAGAAGTTCAAGAAACTGAAGAATTTGAAAATCAAGAGGAAACTCAACAAGAAGATTTCACTCCAGATGAAGAAGAACAAAAAGAAGAATGTTCTCAAGATAATTCTGAAGAAAAGAAAGAAGATTGTTCAGAAGAGGAAGAAGATAAAGATAAGGAAAATCATTCTGTTGAAGATAACACAGAAGATGAAAAATATACACAATTAAAAACTGCTTTTGACCAATTAAAAGTTGAATATGAAGAATTAAAAACTCAATTAGAAAACATGAGTGATTATGAAGAATTAAAACAATTTAAAGTTGATAGCGATGCTAAACAATTTAAATTAGAAATTGATTCTATAACTGAAAAATATTCTTTAGATACAGAAGATGCTAAAGCACTTCAAGACACAGTATTAAAACATGAAATATCTAAAGAAGAATATGAAGGGAAATTAGCTATAATGTGGGCTAAACAAGTTAAAGAAGCTCAATCATTTAGTAAAACTAAAACTGGAAAGGCTAATTCAATAGGTATAATAAATCCAAATGAAGAATTTATAGATTCTAATGCACCTTACGGTGGTAGATTAGAAAAATGGAGAACTAAAAAATAATAAAACAGGAGGTAAAATTTATGTATCAAATATTAACTTATGTAGAAGATAATTTTGCTAAATCAGCAATATGCTCTACTGAATTAAAAAATGGTGAAGTAGTATTAGTAAAAGGACTAGCTGATTCAACTCTAGCTAAAATAGATGATATAGGAGTTGAAGGTGAATGTTATGAAGTGGCAGACTTAGAAGATGACGCTAATAAAATATTAGCTATGGTAGCATCTGACGGTCATAGATATGAAAAAGAAACATCTTATAATTTTGGTGATTATGCAAACACACCATCTGGAGAAGCAGTGAGAATTTATTTCTTACACAAAGGTATGGTAGTTTCAATAGAAAAATCACTTATAGATGGAACTGTTGCTAAAGGAGACCAATTAACTGTTAAAGCTGGTTCACATAATCTTAAAAAATACACTGCTCCAGTTGCTAGTGAAGCAGGTACTGGTGAAGCAGATGCTAAAAGAATAGTAGGGGAAGTTATAGGTACTTCAAACTTAATGGGTAAAGATATGGTGCAAATATTATTCTATTAAGAATAAAATAATTAATAAAATGGAGGTTAAAAGAATGATAGATAACGATGTTAGACAAATGGTAATAGACTTACATAACGGTGTGTGTTCTTATTCAAGAAAAGAAGCTTCAGATGTTATAAGAAATATGATATTTGAAAAAGTAGAACCACTTCCAGAAAAAAAATCTAATTATAGAAGATGGTTAAAAAGAAATGGTAATACAGTATTTGAATTATTAGAAGAATTAATAACTGTAACTCATAACGAAATAACTGTTGAATCTTTTGGAGATTTAGTAGATGTTGAAACTTTTGATGTAGGAGATAAAAAAGAATTCTTAATTCAAAATGACGAATTGTTTAAAGTTGGTTTAATGGCTACTGGTGTTAAAACAGTTCATAGACAAAGAATCTATGATAAAAAGGTAGATACTAAAGCTTTCAGATTAGGCGTTAAAATCTATGCTGAAATGTTTGATTTCTTAAAAGGAAATATAGACTGGACTTTATTTGTAGATAGAGTATCTAAATCTTTTGATAAAAAAGTATGTACTTTAGTTACAAAAACTATATTTGGAGCTTATGATGCTTCTGGAAATCCAAATTTATGTAAAGCATCTAATGACGGTGCTTTATCAACTACTTTAAAAGAAATGATAGCTAAAGTTGCAGATTCTACAGGTCAAGAAGTTCAAATACTAGGAACTAAAACAGCATTAGCTCATGTAAAATCAGATGCTACTTTTGTATCAGATGCTGAAAAAGACGATAGAAGAAATTATGGATATACTCAAGTATTTGAAGGTACTCCTTTAGTTCCATTACCAAATTATTATGATAAAACTACTGGTGCTTTTGAAGTTGATGACGATATGTTATTAATAGTTCCAGTTGGAGAATCACTTGTAAAACTTGGATATGAAGGTGATGTTGAATTGTACGAAGATACAGAAGGAGATAGACAAGACTATCAAATAGAAATGGAAATGAATCGTATGTTACACTTAGGAGTTGCTATAGCTTCTACATACGCAATGATAAAAATATCTGCATAATAATTAATATTTAAATAATATAGCACTACTTTAATTAGTAGTGCTTAATTCTACAAGAAGGGAGAATAAAATGGAAAAAATAAAGAAAACTACTAAAACGAAGACTGTAGATAAAACGGAAGAAATCAAAAAAAAAGTAGAAACAAAAAAAACTAAAAGACAGATAAATATGGAATTAAGAAAAAAACAAGATGAAATATATATTGAAATTTGCAATATGTCTTTTATGAGTGTAATATACATGAATAAAAATGAAGAAACTTATTTTGATTTATATCCAAATGAATATGCTGAATTACCACTATCGGAATTATATGAAGTTGCAACTAAAAATAAATCATATTTTAAAGATTATATGTTGGCAATAACAGATGTTTTATCTGATGAATATACAATAGATAATATAATTGATTATTTAGGTATAACAAGTATATATAATAGTGAAGAAAATCAATTTGCTATGCAAATAGATTCAATATTAAATCTTTCAGATGATGTTTTTGAAAGAGAAATTGAAGGAAGAAGTAATAAATTTATAAGAACTTTAGCTTGTAAAGCTATATTATTAACTAAATCTGAAGAATCTGACTATGAGTTATCAAGAAAAAAAGAACGTGTTTTATGCAGAAAATTAGGAAGAGAACAATTAATAGATATTGATGAATAGAGGTGATTAAATGACACCTGTCACAGAAATTTATGATTTATTTTTAAAACATTTAGGTAAAGATGATTTATTAGAAATAGATGAATCCGTCCTTGAAGATTTGTTAGAATCCTACTTATATGTTTCAATATCTAATTTTGAACAATGCAAACAAGATTTAACTATAGAGGACGGCTATTTTAAATCAGAATTAACTTGGAAAGAAAAGCAAATATTAGCTAAAGGTATGTTAATTCCTTTTGTAGATACAAAAATACTTAATAGAGATGCGTTAACTATTCATATAACAGATAGTGAATATTCTATTAAGTCACCTGCAACCTTATTGAATAACCTTTTGAAAACTAGAGAAATGTATGTTAAAGAATTAAGAAAGTTAAGAATAGGTTATGCCACAAGAGGAGTTGACATAAATGAGTAATTACTTTGAAAAATATAGAAAAAGAAATCTAAAAGATTTTAATACAATAGAGGAAAAAGAAAGAAATGATATGATTAACGACTTTGAGTTTTACTTAACTAAAGAGGCTCGAAGTGCTTATGAAATCCAATATACGAGACCAGATGAATTAATAAATAAAGAAACTAATCTTCATGAAAGAATGGTTATAAAAGATATTGCTGATAATGATAAATCAGCATTTGATGAAAAATATTTAGTTTGTAGATTAGGTTGTCCAGTAGATGTTGGTAGTTATATATATTGGAATAAATCATATTATATATTAGAATTTGAAGAAGTAATCACTACAATGACACATAAAAAATACACATTAAGAAGATGTAATGAATGGTTTAATATTGGATATAAAGGTGAGATTTATAGAACACCAGTTAATATCACAAACTTAACGATGTATTCTAAAGGTATTCACGATTATAAATATATTTCTAACCTAGATGCAAAAAGAACTGTTTTAGTAGGTTCTAATCCGATAACTTCTAGTTTGAACGTCGGTGCAAGACTTATGGGAAAAGATAGACAAGCTTATAAAATAACTCATAAAAATGATTTTGAGTATACTAGAAGAGAAACTCCTGGTGATGGATTAATCAAATGGTTATTACTTGAAACTACTCAATTAGTTGAAGACGATGACGATAATTTAGTTGCTTATAATCCTTTTTATGACTCGTCTGTTAAATCTGGAGAGATAGAAGGAAATGATAAAATACATATAGGTGAAGATTTAATTTATAAAATTCAATATGACGAAGAAGTAAATTTTGAATTAGATTTTGATTATGGTTTTTGTAAAATTACTAATGCAAATAATAAAGAATGTACTATATCTGTAGATTTAGATTTTGATATTATTGGAGAAGTTATTACTTTAATAGCAAAAAATAAGGATGGTGAAACTATAGATATTAAAAATATAACAATAAGAGGATTGGGGGCATCTTAAAATGGGCAAGTTAATAACATTTCCAGATAGATATATAAATAAAGTGGGAACTCTTTTAATGCTTGATGATACAATTAATAAAATGTTGTATTATACAAACACCACTGAAGATGATATTTTATCTCTACCTAAAGTAAAAGAGCCTATAAAGAACCTTAATGATAAAAAAATATTTATAGACCGTAGAGTTAATAAACTCTTTGACGCTATATTTGAATCTGATTGTTATATATTTTTAAATATGTATAAAGATGAACCAGCTTCTTTAAATAATGGTAAAACCTCTTCATTTATAAGTTCTTTTAGATTAGATATAGGTGTAGTTTGTCACAATAGTTGTTCCAATACATTAAATGGTTCAAGAGATGTTATCATTTACAAAAGAATAAATGAAATTCTTAGAGAAGATGAAAGATTAGAGGCTATTGGAAAACCAATTATAGGAACTACATCACAAAATTATTCAATACCAATTGATTATAACACTTATATAACAAGTGTTACAGTGAGATATTTCAATGAAATGTAAATTCACTAAAGAATTATTATCTGGTAAAGATATTGATTTAAAAGAATTTAATTTGGGCATTATTAAACAACCCAAGGTTCAAACATTTATAGAGGTGGTAGATAGTATAGAATTTATAAAACCTTTTTATATGGTTCGATATTGGAACAATAATGGTGCTTTTGAAGAAGTGGAAATGCCTTTTAATATATATTATACCTTATCTCAAAAGAATAAATCTTTATTAGTAGATTTAATATTATATCTTATGATTTTATATGATACGAAAGATATAAAATTAAAAAATTGTGGAGATAAAGGATATAGTATATTTATTAAATCTCAAGATAATATTGAATCTTTTATAGACGATAGTAATTTTAATATATTGTCTAAAATTGTTTTAGAAATAATGTATTATGATGAACCTAAAAAAGAAATCAAACAAAAGATTGAAGGTTCAGCTGAAGATATAGCATTGTTTGAAAAGTATGAAAAAGAATACAAAGAAAAACAAATGAAAAAAAATGCTATATATTTTGAAGAAATAGTAAGACAAGTGATACATACAAGAAAAACTACGTATGAAGAAATAAAAAATTGGACTGCTTGGCAATTACAAGACACTTATAAATCAATGAAAGCAATGGAAGATTGCGAGTTAGCTTGGAAACTTGCTATTGCAGGAGCATATAAAGGTAAAGAAATTCCTCCTTGGTATATGGGTACAAGACTAATGAGGGATGAATAAATAATTAATAAAACGGAGGTAATGTGAAATGGCACAAGAAACTTTATTCGTAATAGAAGGTGCTATGCAAGGAAAACTTCATCCAAATGGTGAAACTGGAACAGATAAAGACGTAGCATTAGATTATGTAAATGCATTTAATTTAGGTCAATCAGAAGATACTTTAAATGCTAGAGCTGATGGTAAAAATAAAATAACATTAAAAGCAAATAAAGCCATGACTTTTACAGCAGAAATGGAAGTTATGAATTTTGATATGTTCTTAGTTACTTTAGGAGCTACAAAAGATGCAGAAGGTAAAGTACATATAGGTGATTCTCCATCTACTACTTATACTTATACAGGAAAAATGAAATTAAAATTCCCAGATGGTACAAGAAAAATATTAAATGCAACAATAGCTAATTGTACTCCACAAATAACTGAAGACTTTGGGACAAGTTCATTAGATTTACAAACTTATTCTGTAACTTTTGATATAGGTACTGATACAAATGGAGATTTTATGACATTTGAAGAAGATAAAACAGGTATATAAAAATAATTAATAAATTTTAACTTATGGGGGCAGAAATGTCCCCATATTTTTTTGTATACTTTTATAAGAGTATTTGAATTAATAGTTTTACAAAAGTATACAAATTATATGGGGGCAATAAATACCTCCAATAAAATATACAAAAAGGAGATGTTTAAATGAGCGATAAAATGAAAGTGAGAGACGGGAATGATGGTTATTCTTACCCTTACACTTCACCAGATTTAGTTGTGGATAAAAATGGTAAAAGTAATACTTCAAAGTTTAATGAAATAGATGCACAATTTAAAGATATTGCGAATGTATTAAATAATATACAAACAGATGTTGAAGTAACAAAAGATATAAAAATATCAATAAGTGACAATACATTTATTCCAGCTACAGCACAAGAACAAGAAGTTACAGTGGAATTTACAAAAGGTAATACAAATGCAATTCCTGTATTTACAAACTTATTTAAAGGTAAAACTTCTGTTCAAATTAATAATATAACTTCCCAATTGTTAAATGAGGATGAAATAGAGTATAAGGGTACTGGAAATGATAGTGGCACTACTGCATATTTTAGAGCAGGAGTTGGAAATTTAATATATAATCACGTATATTATTATAGTATTTGGTTAAAAAGTAGTGATAATACAATAAATTATACATTAGGCATTGATAGTAATGTAAGGGGAACAGTTACGGAAACATATAAAAAATATAGCTGTTTAGAAACAAATCGTGTTTCTGTTGCTAATGCAACCGCATACATGGGTGTTAAAGCTGGTATATTTAAACCAAATGCTACTTATTTTATGAAAAAGCCTATGTGTATTGATTTGACAGCACTTTATGGAGAGGGAAATGAGCCTACATTAGAAGAATTTGATAATTTAATAGGTGATAATTGGTGCTTAGGTACGTATACTCCCCCTAGTGGAACTGTTTCTAATGATTTTACAATTAAATCATATAAATCAGATAATAGTTTAATAGATAGTCTTGATTCTAAAACTGATACTACAATAAAAATAATTGGTGGGGGGTATGTTAATATAACTGCTGATATATTGCCAAAATCAGCAATATTGAAAAATGTAAAATATACAGAAAAACGAAAATTGGAAATCGAGGAGAAAGGTCTTAATATAGGTTCATATGAAAATGCATTAACTTTAATAAATTCAAATAAAGACAATATTTTTATGTATATTTTAATTCAAGGTGAAATACAAAAACCTATTTGGCATATTGGAAATGGAGTTTTCATTGATGCTGTAGGGGCTATAATTAGTTTGTAGGTGATATTATGAGTATTAATGTAAATAAGAATAATCAAAATAAATTATTGTTGAATGATTCTATTTTATGTGAATCATCAGAAAATACATTAGGTTTATATGCTTTATCAGATAAATTATTATTTAATGGAAAAATTATATCTGAAATATCTTCTAATATAAATCAATTAGGTCTATATATGCATAATGAAAATTTATTAATAAATGGAAATATTATTCAACAAGGATATGTAGAAGATGATTCAGAATATTGGAATCCTCCAATTCAAGAGGATTCTAAATATAAACCTTGGAGTTATAATGAATTAATTTCTAATTATGATACGTTAATGGCAAAATCACCTAATTATATGAGTAAACATAGATATGAGGATGATAAGGGTAATCCTATATTAACATCAAGTGGATATGAGTTATATTCATATGTTTTAGAACCACCAAAATACACTAAAACTATATTTGTTCAAGTTGGTATACATGGAAATGAAATGGACGCAAAACAACAAATGTTAAAAATAGTTGATATATTAATTAACAAAACATCAGAAAATGGATATAAGAGATTTGCTGATATAAGAAATAATGTTAGATTAGTTATAATACCATGCGTGAATCCATACGGACATGAACATAGCTATATGAATGCCCCTTATAAATATAATGGAGAAGTTGTTGAGACTGGTATTAATCTTAATAGAAACTATGATTATAACCATCAATACGCAATACCACAAGCGGGAGTTGGTGGAGATGCTCCTTTTGATATGGTTGAAACACGACATGTCAGAGATGTTATACAAAAAATAGGAGAAAAAAATATAGATTATGCAATGGATTGGCATGATGGTGGAGAAGTTAAGCAACATTATTGGATAAACTATGCCGTTGATGCTCCAAATAGAACTCTTGTTGTTAATTTTATCAATCATTTAATTAATAAATATAATATAGAAAATCCTATTATTGATTATTGTAAAGACAATACAACTTCGGGAATGGCATCTATGTATTTTGCAAAAAGTTTAGGAATTACAGGTAGTGTAGTTGAATGGATAGGTGGTATTCAAGGATATGATTTTAAATCCGACCAAATGACAAAAAGTTTAGAAATAAGAGGTAATATGTTACTTTTAGCATATAAAAATGACATTAAGGCTTGGAGAATTAATGAAAAGAAAAACTCACAATATTTTCATTTCGATTTTCCAAAAGCATTTACACGAAGAAACATGAGATTAGATGGTACTGAAAATCGTTCAATAGTTACTGATGCAATGATTTATGAAAGATGGGATAATCTACAATCTAAATACCCTTCATTAATTATAAAATCTGAAAAATTAGGAACAGACGCTACGAAAACACAAGATATATACACTTACACCTTTGGAAATGGTTCAAATAAAGTACTTTATATTGGTGGAATTATGAGATATGGAGCACCACATAAAATAGATGAATATGCTATATATCAATTAATTGAATACTTATGTAATGATTATATAGTTAATCAATCAAAATTTTTACAAGAATTAAGGAATAATTATACGATTATTGTTTTACCTTGTATAGATAACAAAGCAGGAAACGCCAATATTATTAATAGTTGTGGACTAAACAATATGGCATTAAGTTTTATGAAGTGGCAAATTATTGATAATAAATGTCAGCCTACTACTTACGCTTTAAGCGTACATGATGTTCCTATTGTAAAAACTCTTATAGATAATAATCAAGATTTAAAATGCATTGTTAGTGGAGGGGAAGATTGTAGTAAATATAGTCTCAATACTCAAGATTATTCTACTGAGTTTGAAACACAATTGGTTATTCCAAAAAATCAAGTTTCATCTAACGAGTTAATTTCATATAAGGCACATTTGGAAACTGACAGAAATGAAGATGTAGTTATTGAAAATACAAAAGGGACTACATTTGGCGATTATGCTTTTGATAACTATAATATTCCTACATATTATGTTCAACTTCAAGTATGTAAAAGATATACAGAATTAGCTGATTATCATACATTAAGTAAAGACCAATATTTACATTGTAATTATGAAGCAGGTAGAAGAATGGCAAATATAGCAAATTTATTTTTAATGTAAGTTCGCAATATAAAAATATTGCGTATATAAATTTAAAATAAACACATAATATAAACGTACACAAAACCAGCTGTGTATTAACTCTAATTACTATTTGTATAATGTGTGAAAATAGGAGAGGATTAATTTCTTCTCCTATTTTGTTTGAAAAAATAAATAAAGAGAGAAAAGATATTAAAATAATTAATAAAGAAGGGAGATTAAAGAATGAAATTAAGTGATTTAACATTAGATACGATTAGAAGTTCATATGATGTGGAAGTAAATAACGAAATAGAAACTGTTTTAGTTTATAATATATTTGGTGAGAATAGAAATGAATTAAAAGAAAAAATATCTAAAGGACTAGAACAAGGATTAGAAGAAAAAGCATTAATGGAACTTATATATAAAGAAGCGTTTGAATTAGCTACAGATTTAGAATTAGACGAAGATTTAATAGAATCAATAAATAAAGGTAAAAAAGAATTAATGTTTATTGCGCAAGATGTAGATGAAATAGTAAGTGAAATTGTTATAGAAGCCATGTTAGAAAAACAAAATCTATTAGCAAATATGACTTCATTAACTTTAAGCAAAAGAATATTATTAGAGGCTGAAAAATTAGAAATATTAAATAAACAATGTGAAAAATTGGAAGAGGAAATACAAGAAATGAAAAAAGGTGATTAATTTGGTTGTAAATGATATTGAAAGTGCAGTCAATTATATTAAATCCGTTGTTTCTACAGCTATGACACCTATGGCAAATAAAATGGTAGAGATAATGCAACGAGAAGTAAATGAACAAATATATGCTGACCATGAACCATCTGTATATGAACGTACAGGGCAAATGGGAGAAATAGCACAAATATCGAGTATTAATATGAATTGTGCTGTAGTAGAATTTCAAGATAATGGGGATTGGACAAGTGCATTAACGGGAGAACATTTCTTCCCTATTATAGGTTGGGAAGCAGGTAAAGTTTGGAGTTTTAAAAGTGATTCTACGGTTGCTTATTATCCACCAACAACTATTATACCAGATTCACAAGTTAAAATAGCTCAACAAATACCAACTGAATTGAAACAATATTTAATAGAGCAAGGTTTAGATGTTATATAGAAAGGCAGGTGAGATTAATATATGGCAGATTTAACTATTAGATTAAAAACTTCTGTAGACGGAAGTGGAGCAGAACAAGAAGTTACAAAACTGAAAGAGAAATTAGAAAAAAAAGAAGTTAATCTAAAATTTGATACAACTAAAATGAAAACTCAAATGGAAGAACTTCAAAAAGTACTAAACAATGCCTTTAAACTTAAAGATGACCAATTAAACAATCTTAAACAAATACAGAATACTTTGAAAGAAATAAATTCTTTAAGTAAAGACGTACAGAAAAATTTATTTGGCAGTGGTTCTACTAAGACTTCTACAGGTAACAAAGAATTAGATAATACTATAGCTAAATATAAAGTTTTACAAAAACAATCAGAATCACTTCAAAAACAGATGTCTAAAACTATAAATACTCAGGCTTATAACGAGTTAGAATCTAAGTTGTCAAAAATTAACAGCGAGATGCAATCTACTGCACAAAAAATGGACAACTTAAAAAATAAATCTAATATAGATATAAGTAGAGATTTAATAAGTTCATTTGATAAAATTCAACAAAAGGCTAATAACACCTCTGAACAAATTAATAACATGTTCAAAAATAAAAACTTAACAAGTACACAAATAGAACAACTTCAAGAATTACAAAATAAAATCAATAATGTTAAAGGTGCTGATTTAAGTCAAATATTAAAATCCGACAAGGCATATGAACAAATGCATAATTTAAATGCAGAGATTAGTAATGTTTCAGTATCGTTAAAAGGATTAAACGGCTCAATTACATTCACCGATAAGGTAAATACATCTGTCGCTAAGTTAGAATCTCTTAAAGCTAAACTTGCTGAATTAGGAACGAGTAAATTTGCTAATACATCTGGAATACAAGAGTTAATAACTCAAATAGAACAATATCAATCAAAATTGCGAAATATAGACCCTAATACAGAAGGTGCTAAAGCTGAATTTGATGGTTTAAAAAATAAAATATCGGAATGTGAAAATAAATATAAACAATTTGAGAGTGAAATTTCTACTAAAAGAGCTAATGTAAAATTTGATGCAGATTTTAATAAAGTATCTCAAGATTTAACAAACTTAACAAGAAGATGTCAAGAATTAGGAGCTTCGTCATCTAAAATAGAAGAATTTAGACAAAGATTGCAAACGATAGCTAATATGAGTAATTTAAAAGATAGAGATGCAGAATTAAAAGCGTTAACTAAAGATGTGAGTACTTTTTCTAGTAGCTTATCTAATATTAACGGAAATGGTATAAACGGAGTTGCTAATAGTGCTAGAGGTGCAACTCAAGCAATGAATATACTAGGAAATACAACCAAGAAAACGTCTGGATTTTTCAGTAATTTAGCCTCTATGTTATCAATGTATTCAATACCAAATATGATTGGTAGACTTATCACTCAAGGTATATCTTCAATACCTAAAACTATTGTTGATACTGATACAGCAATTAAAAAATTATTAAAAGTTGCACCAGACACCTTTACAGGAACAGCCAAGCAATTAGATTGGTTAACTCAAAAAGCAAGTGAGGCAGGTCAAGAGGTTGCCAGAAGTAGTATTGATATAATTGATTCCACTGCCGAGGCATTACAATCTGGTTTCCATAATGTCAGCAAAGCTTTACAATATGCTAAAAATGCATCTATGTTTGCCAACGTTATAGATACAAGCCAAGCAGATGCAGATAAATACTTGAAATCAACATTAGCATCTTATGGTGGTGTTGCAAACTCATTAGATAAAGTCACAATGAAAGTCAAAGGTAACACCAAAGAAACTACCAAAATGATGCAAATGATGGATATGGTCAACTATGCAAACAACAACTATGCTGTTACAGGTAAAGATGTATCTGAAGCAATGATGCGTTCATCTTCTGTTGCGAAAACATTAGGTGTTAGTATGCAAGAGTTGGTTGCTATTATAATTGCAGGGCAAGAACCATTACAAAATGCAAGTAAATTAGGTAATGGTTTAAAAACAATCATGCAAAATATGGCAGGTTGGAAAACAAGTGCTAAAGACGGTAAATAATATTGCCGGTTCGGGGAAATTCGGTCATATATGTAGTAATACATATGGTAAGAAAGACTAAGTCTTAAAAATAATTAATAAAGATAAGTTAATACCGAGTTAATTGAATAAATTAAAACTTATTCAATAATGTAGAGCGTAGAGGATGAAACTATTTAAATAGAATATAATTCCTCCAAGAGTCTCCGACTATCTTATATGAGATGGAATATGTACGCCAGACTGGATTGGAAATGACCAATCGATGAAAATGAAGGAAACTTCCAGAGGTTAAGATAAAAAACTTAACGTTAATAACAATTCGAGTATTTCAATGAATAAAACAGCAATGGCTATAGAAAAAATAACTGGAATTGATATGCATGACTCAAATGGTCAAGTTAGAGATTTCTATGACATCATGGGCGATATAGCAGGAATGTGGGATAAATTAGATAAAAAAAGTAAATCATCTGTAGCTGAAGCAATCGCAGGTAAAATTATTTTTGCCACTCATGGTAGAAATATCATGTAGATTAGAGGGGTGTATCGGTCAACTAAATCAAAAGGTTAAGGTGGTAAGAGAGCCTAAGTCCTAAATGGATATGGTAATACCGAGGGTATCTTAACAGAGAATATCCGTAACGCATAATAGGTGAGCAATATTGTTAGCAATAATCCTATCACGAGCCTCCTCCGCAATATTATATAGTAATATTTGAGATGGATTTGCAACCATCAAACCTAACGTTAAACGAGGGCGAAAATATATGCTGGGCTAGCCATGAATTAACATGGTATAATGGGGGAAACTCCTAGAAGTAGAGGATAAAAAGCCTTTGCGATAACAAACCGAAAAACCAGTTGAACGTTTTCACAGCAATAATGAGTAACTGGAGTCAAGCAGAAAAATTCTTAAAAGAATACGAAAATGGCGACACTTTCGGAAGTTCAATGAAAGAAAATGCGAGATATATAGACTCTGTACAAGGGAAACTTACATTATTACAAGAAAAATGGAGAAGTATAATTAATACTGCCGTAAGTGGTAATACGGCAAAACAATTTTTAGATATTGGTATAACTGTATTAGATATAATAGATAAGATTATTAAAAAATTAGACGATGCAGGAGTAGCACTTCCCGTAATAGCAGGTGCAATTTCTGGTCTTTTTCAATCAGTAAAATTTAGTCGAAGTGGTGGATTTGAAGCATTAATTAATCAAGAAAGAAGATTAAAAGCCGAAGCTTTAAGTACAACTACTGCACTAGAAGGACAAGCCACTGCAACACGACAAGCATCTAGTGCTACAATGGTTGGAACTACTAATCCAGGATTCTTTGCAACAATAAGAGAAGGATTTCAAGCTAGTTATCTTGGAAAATCTTGGAATGTAATAAAAGGAATAGGCACTTCGTTTAAAGAGGCTCGTCAATCATCTGGGGTATTTGCCTCTGGATTAACAGCAGTTAGAAGTGCTTTAACAGGTGTAGAGGCTAAAGCATTAGGAACAAAAGTAGCTTTAGGAGCTATGAATTTAGCTATGACTGCTGTAAATATGGGTGTAGGTATGCTCATATCATGGGGAATAGGTAAAGTTATCCAACATTTTACAGATGAGGCTAATAAACTTAATGATGCTTTAGAAGAAAATGCAGAAAATATAACTAATTTGAACAATAAAGTAACTAGCTCAACAAAAGCAAAAACAAATCTTTCAAATATTAGAGACGAATATAAAAAATTATATGATACGGTAGATAAAACTTCTGAACAGCAAGAAAGATTTAAAGAGTTACAACAACAAATAATTGATATTTGTGGTGAAGATATTGTCTTGGGCTATGATAAAGATAATAACCCAATTTTATCGATGGGTGGAGATATTGATAAATTAATTGCAAAATATGATAAATTAATTAAAAAACAACAAGAGGCTCTAAATCAAGAATATAAAGACCAACAAAGAAATGCTACAGACAAAATGAATGAAGGACAAGGACTTGGTGGCATGAATGGGGCTTTTAATAAACAAGCAATCAAAGAATATAATAAACAAATAAATAACATTAAAGCAGAGAAAAATAAACTTAATAACTCATTTGTTCAAACAGGTGATTCAAGATGGTTAGAAGATTATTCAGAAAGGCTTGCTAAATTAAGTGATACTTATGCTAGTGCTAAAGAGGCAGTTGTAGATGCTGAAGCAAAAATAAGTGCCGAATCTCAAAAAATAAATAAAAGTATAGCAAATTCTTTAGAAATAGGTGATGGTTTTAGTAAGCTAAAAAGTGACGTTCAATCTGAAATGTTGGATGTTATAAATGGATTAGATTTTTCTCAATTAACAAGTGGACAACAAAGTTTATTTGAATCAAATATGAAAAAAATGTTTGATTCTGGAACAATAGATGAATCAATAAGAAAATTATACGATTTAAAACAAGCGTATGAAGATACAAGTGATATTAGTGCTTATGAACAAGGAATTGAAAAATTAATCCCTTCTTTAGCTAAATTATGGGGGGTTAATGAAGACGTAGTAAGAAGTATGGTGGATTTACCTCAAAGTGTTAAAATGGCTCAAGATGCCGAGGACGCTTATTTACGTTCTTTTGGTAAAAATATAAATATGACAGATAAAAAAACTAAAGATTTAATGGCAACATGGGATGCTTATAGTAATTTCCTAAAAGATTTAGGTGGTCTTGATACAGTAGAAAAAGATGGAAAAATGGTTTACAATATCACAGAAGTTAAAACTGCTTTAAAAGATAGTAATTTACCAGAAAAAGTAAAAGATTTGGTTAATAAATTAATGGATGACAATGAATTTTCTTTAGACGATATGGAGTTAACAGCTAAATTATCTCAAATTTATGTAGAAGATGATGAAGAAACTAGAAATAATTTAATTCAAGATGTTCAAAATCTTGTAGATAAACAATTTGGAAAAGGCAAAATAGATGTAGGTAAATTGTTTGTTACAGGGGAATATGCTGTATCTGATGACGATAAAAAGAAAATAGATGACGCTTTTGCGAGTTTTAAACAATTTGACGGAAAAGAAGAAATAGTAAAAACTTTAAGAGCGAATATAGAAAATACTGACCAAGTTGAAAATTATGCCAAATTAATGGATAATTTAAGAGGTAAAGATAAAGATGTTGAAACATTTTTTAAAAATAACATTGAAGATTTGTCTAAATTAGAATCTTATGAAGACATGATTCAATGGGTATTTGACCATCCAGAAGCAGTGACAAAATGTCATATAAATGTTTTAGGTGAAGATACAATAAAAACTGCTAAAGCTGAAATAGATAGTCTATTAAATGAAAAAGATGAAAAAGACATAAAAGTAAAAATAGATAAAGCTTTAGCTCAAGGTGACATAGCAACCGTAATGGATTTAATAGGGCAACTACCAGCAGAAAAACAAATTGAAGTTGGAGTAGCATTATCTAACGCATTAGATGAACTTGGAACTGTAGATGCTATACAGTTAAAAAATAAAGTTGTAGATGTTACCGTAATGGCTTTTCAAGCATTACAGCAACTTTATGCGTTGCAAGGATTAAAAATTCCAGAGAAATATATTAAAATAATCAGTAATAGTGCCGATGTAGCAAGTAAATTAGCTAGTTTAAAACAACAAATAAAGGAAATACCACGAAGTATATCAATAATGGCTACTTTAACCTATACAGAAAAAGGTAAATCAAAAGTTCCTCATAGTGGAAAGGGAAAATCAGTAATGTGGGGAGATTCTATAGGTGAATTTTCTAATATAGAAGATAATCCTTATTCTGTAGAGCAGTTGAGTGCTACACCAATGGTGACTTCACAACCTGTAGTAACTGCAAATGATGTAAACACAGCAACTCCTACTTCAGATAGTTCTGGTGGAATAAGTGCTTATGCTACAAGAGATTTTAATAGTATAGGTGATATAGAAACAGCTTTAACTCCTATAAGCCTTGAATATCAAAATGTATTAGATATGATTGAATACTCCGTTGAATTATTTAAAGAATTACAATATAGAATTGAAACAGTGACTAAGAAAACTTCATTATTAGATAAACAAATGGAAAAAGCAGTAGGTACTGAAAAAATTAAATACCTTAAACAAAAAAATAAATTATTAGAAGAACAAGCAAAACTTCAAAAGGAATATTATGACGATTTAATTTCTGAAAGAGAAACACTTCAACAAAAACTTCAAAAAGAAGGATTTAAATTTAATGAAGATGGGAATATGACTAACTATGAAGAAAAATTATTAGCTATGCAAAAAGAATATAAACGACTTCAAGATGTAGCTGATAAATCTTCTAAAAGTAGCTCTTCTAGTGGTTCTTCAAATAATACAGCAAGTGATAAAGCTAGCAAATATAAAGAAGAATTGGACAAACTTACAAATTTAGCTAATAAATATTATGATATACAACAAAGTGATATATTTAGTTGTGAAGAACAATGGCAAGAAATGAAAAATACAATTAAAGAAAATAATGACGAAATTGAAAAACTAACTAGAGAAGATAAATTGTATAAATTTAGCAACGCCATAACTCAATTAAAAAATCAATTCGATATACTAGGAAATAAAATTGATATAATAGATGTTAAACTAGAAAATTCAAATGGAGTAGATACAATTAAATTAACAGAAGAAAAATTAAAACTTATGAATGAACAACTATCTAAACAAATGGATTTAATGACTAATATGAAAAATAAGATTCCTACATATCAAGAAAGTTTATCTAAATATGGTTTCACATTTGATGTAGAAGGAAATGTAAGTAATATAGACGAAGTATTAAACAGTTTTCAAAACAGTGAAGATTTGGAAAAAGTTAATGATTTATTAGAAGAATATACTTCTTTAATAAATGACGATTTAGCCGACGCAGAAAAAAATTATGCTGATTTGCAAAAAGGCATAGTAGATTTACAAAAAGATAAACTTAATAAAGTGAAAGACATAGAAGATAAAATCACAGATGTAATAAAAGATGAAATAGATAAACGTAAAGACGCTATAGAAAAACAATACGACAAAGAAAAAGAATTAATAGAAAAAAGAAGAGATGATTATAAAAAACAACGTGATGAAGATGATTATGCAAAAAATTTAAAAGAACAACAAGATGAAATTGATTCTATTAATAAAAAAATAGAATTAGCAAAAAAAGATAATTCTATGAGTGGTAAATCTAAGTTAAAAGAATTATTAGACGATTTAAAAGAAGCCCAAGATAAATTAGATGAAACGGTTCAAAATAAGGTTGATGAAGATATAGACAATATGTTCCAAGAACAATTAGACGCTTTAGATAAAAAGAAAGAAGATATGACACAAAATATAGACGACACTTATACACAACAAAAGATAGCACAAATGGTTAAAGATGCAATGATGACTAATACTTTTACTGATTTAAATGGTAATATTACCAATTTACAAGATAAATTGATTGACTTTGCAGAAACAAGTGGAGACGCAGTAGGAATATTAGGTGATTCAATTAAAACAGAATTGTGTGATAATCTTGAAGTGGCTTTAGATTATTTAAAAGACTATAAAGATATATTTAAAGAACTTGGATTCAAACAACTAGGAAATGTAAACTATAAAGAAGGTGTGAATAAAGATACAACTTCTAAAACATTAAATGTGGGTGATATCAATATTAATGTTGAAGGAAGTGTTGATGAAAATGTCCTTGACGACATGCAAGAAATGATTAATAAAACTTTAAAAGATATTGTTAATAAATCATTATAGAGGGTTAATATATTAGCCCTCTTTTATAAGGAGGGTGATGTAATTGTTTAAAAGTCAATATTTTATTTGGAAAGGAAAACAATCTAAAGATAAATTTTTAAGTATATTAACCACTGATAATGATGTTCTAAATGATTTTGGAGTTCCATATAATAAAACATTAGAAAAAGAAGATAATTTAGATTTATATAATGAAAAAGAAGAAGAACCCGAAGATATAACATTACAATTATATTTAGAAAAAGACGGAATGCCTTTAATATGGACTGGTGAAAATTTTAGAGAAATTAAAAAATGGTTAATAAGTGATGACTTTGAAGAATTTATTTCTTATGATAATTTAGATTATGTGTATTATTTAAAATGTACGAAAATACAAAAAAAATTTACATACGGTGAACCCAAAGGTTGTATAGAAGTTACATTTAAACCTTTAAGTCAATATGCATATAAAAAAGTAATTATAGAAAAAGAAGTAAAAGGTAAAGAATTAATAGATATACATAATGGTGGAGACTTAAATTATGAACCTATAATTGTAATTGAAAGTAATTGTAAAAGAAATCAAAAGGTGAAAGTAAACGATTTTGTAATAAATAATTTACTTGAAGAGGAAACTATTAAAATAGACAACAAAATGTGTTTGGTTAAATCCAATAAACGATATTATCCTATATCAGATTGTAATAGAAAATGGATTACTTTAAAACAAGGAGATAATCAATTAATCGTTGAAGGGGAATGTAATATAATTATTTATTGTAGTTTCCCAGAAGTAATATAGGTGATAAATATGAACGATATAATTATTAAAGAATTAAAACCAATACAAGAGATTACATTGACAAAATTAAACGGAGACGTTATTGCAGAAATACCTATATTTTATTTAACAGAAGAAAGTAGAAATATCGATGAAGTAGACACGATAACTTTTACAATACCTTTGAGATATAGAGATAATTTTTCAAAGAAAATGGTAAATTATTATGTATATGATGAAGTTATAGCAGAAAGATTAATATGCGTTGATGGTGAGTATTTTGTAATTAAAGAAATAAATGAAAATCAATCAAATCATACAAAAACAATTACGGCTTATGGATTGGAAAAGAAATTAGAAAAGAATACAATAGCTTTATCAGATTGTGGGCTTATGTTAAAAGATAAAGATGAAGATACATATGTTTATTCTTTTGATGAATATTTATATCAACAAACGGGTTGGAGATTAGGTTATATAGACGATTCGGTTAGATACATGGATAATGGAGAACCTAAAATGCGTATGCAAGAAGAAACAAACACTTCTTTTTATTCATTTATAACTGAAACTATTGCAGAACAATTTTGTTGTGTTCCTATATTTGATAGAAAAAATAAATTAATAAATTTATACGATATTGACGGATTTGGAAATGATTTAAAATTAGTTCTAAATAAAGATAATTATTTAAAATCATTGGAAAAAACTTTTAATTCTTCTGATATTGTAACTAGATTAATCCTTGAAGGTAATGAAGAAGAGTGTATAGTAGAAGAGGCAAACCCAACAGGATTGAATTATATTGAAAATTATTCATATTTTATAGAAAATGAAGATATGAGCAAAGAATTAATTAGAGCTTTGAAATTATTTGAAAAATTAACTCCTAAAAGAATGGAAAAATGGAAAGAATATGTAAGTTTAAAAACACAAAAAAATTCAGAGTTGTCTACATTGGATTCTTCAGAGAATATACTTATGACTAAATGTAATCAATTACAAAATATAATAGACGGTTATACGGATATGGAAACTGAAGAAGAATATTATTTATTAGACGATATAAAAAGTGAATTAGATGTATCTAATTTAGAATTGCAATCTGTTTCAAGTCAAATATATAAAATAGAAAAAGAATTAAAAGAATTAGATATTAAAATTAATAGATTAAATAAATTATGTAGAAGAGAAACTTCAGAAGACGACGCAGGTAATTTATTATTCAATGAAAATTTATTAAGTGAATTGAAAGATTACATTTATTATGATACATATTCAGATGATAGTTTTGTAGATGCTAATGAATTAATAAAAACAGGAAAACATATTTTAGAATCTAAATGTAAACCTACAGTAGAATTCTCAATAGATTCAGTAAATTTTGTAAATAGATTGTTGGGTGATAAAACTAGATTGAGTCCAGAAATTCAACTAGGCTTAGGGGACGTTATATCTACTTATGATAAAGAAAGAGATAAAGAAGAATTAGTTTTCTTTACAGGTTGGACTATGAATTATGAAGATAATAAATTAAGTTTAACCTTCTCGAATAAAAAAACTAATAAAGAAGATACTAGAGTAATTGCTGATTTATTAAAAAAATCAAAAGAAACAAAAAAAATTATATCAGTTAATAAATGGTTATGGAATAAACAAAAATACAATAAAGTTAATAGTACATTAATGACTGGTATGGATTTAGACTTAGATTTTTCCCCTAATAAAGCTTACGTTGACAGTGTTTCAAGTGTAGATTTAAATCAGCATACTTTAAATATAAATTTAAATGAAGAATATATTTTAAAGGCGACAATACTACCAGATACAGCTAAAAATAAAAATGTAATATGGATTAGTAGTGATGAAAACATTGCAAGTGTAAGTGACGGTGTAATAGTAGGAAATGGATATGGAGCTTGCATAATAACCGTAATAACAGAAGATGGTAATAAAACAGATACTTGTAAAGTAGTTGTAGAAGTTGATATGGGAGATAGTAGTAATGTTAATGTTACAGGTATCAGATTAAATACAAATTCATTAGAAATAGATAAACATGAATCAGTTTATTTATTACCTACAGTAATTCCTACTAATGCGAATCAATCAATAACATATATTAGTTCCGATGGTAATATAGCCAAAGTATCAAATGAAGGATTAATAACAGGTGTGGGTCAAGGAAAATGTACTATAACAGCTATATCAAATAAAAATACTAAAATAAAAGCATCTTGCACAGTTACGGTTAGTGGTAAAGAGGCAGAAATAAATATAGATGATTTAGATGAAGTATTAATTATAGGAACAAAAAGAATTCAAAATCTACAAGAGTATAATTTAGCCCCAAAAATGACATATATTGGAAATATTGTTGAAGATTTCGATATTACAGTTTATCCATCAGACCCCAAAGCTATCGTTGTTATGTTAGGATTAAATAATGATTCCCTATGTGACATAAGTAAAATAAAAATATTGTTAAGTTCTATAAAAACTAAATACACAGGAAAATATATATTTGTAGCAAATGAATTACCTGTCGGTATAAATTACGCAACAGCAGACTACACTTATGAACAATTAAATAGTCAAATTAAAAATTATAATAATATGTTACAAAAAATCACAAATGAATTAGGATTAAAATCTATAACAGTTCAAGGTGGAATGGTTGAAAGCGATATATTAGCCTCACATTATACTTATAATGGATTAGACTTAAATGTAGTAGGATGTAAAATGTTGTTAAATAATATTAAATATCAAATCAAAAATAATGTTGGCTCTTTTATTCCTCCAGATGATGAAGATAATGGGACAAATGGAGTAAATCCTATAAGAGAAAAGATTATGGAAAAAGCTGAAGAAATAGTTAGAATGTGTGTAAACCATCTTGCGAATTATAGTCAAAGATATAGAACTGTAGATTATAGAAGACCAAATACAATCAAAGGACGTTATGAAACGGTCGGTGGCGTGACATATTCTCAACCATCATGGGTAGTATTAAACCAAACATATGGATGGGATTGTTCAAGTTATGTAGGTTGTTGTTATGATTATGCAGGTATACCCGATTTAAAAGGATTATCATGTTCGGCAAATACATTACAACAGAAATTAAAACAACTAGGAGCTGAATATTGGTTATATAAAGAAGAAGGTTTAAGAGATGCAAAACCAGGAGATATTGTTCTTTGTGTTAATGATGGAGTAAGTTTTAGTAGAAATAATGTATTTACTTGTAGAACTCATCACGTTATGATTTATGGATATTCAGATTATGAAATGTATGAAGCATCTGGTTACTCAAGTGGTATAAGAAAAGGAAAAAGAACTTTTGATAAAAATCAATGGATATTCTTTAGATTACCACAGGTAGCAGAAGCTGATAAAAACAGTTCTAATGGAAATACAAATATTGGTAATGGAGTAGAAGAATATAAGAACTGTTTCAATGAACAAGGTATTATAAATGGACATGAATATATTTATAAATTTAAAGGATTAAGATGTACTTGCTATAACGCAACCGAAAACGATAAAGGTGGCAGAAGTGGATTAGGAACTCATATAGGTAAAACTTTTGGTTGTGGCAATTTAAGCTACGGTACATTAGTATATTTTCCAGAATTAGATGGCAAAATATGGACTAATGCAGATGGTAGTCAAATTAAATTAGATGGTATACTTATGGCTACAGATTCGGGAATTTTAATGACAGATTGTGATATCGTGGCAGGTTCTACTATACAAGCCTGTACTTCAAATTGGACTAATCCAAAACGTTTAGATGGTTATGTAATTAAATGGGGTACAAGTAATATCAAAAATTACAGTTTTACTGACACTTACAAAATAGCATACAATAATGGTAGTTTGTCAAGATTTAAAACAGCATTTAAGAATTATATGAATAATGGAGATGGCGTATTAATTAATTTCACTAAATTCTATGATACAGACAAAAACATTAGAAATACTATTTATTGGACAATATTAAATAGTTAGCGTTTCAAAAGGTTTAATTTAAGTTGCGATTGGAAAGAATATAAAGGGAAACAAAAATAATTAATAAAGGGGAGATATTATGTATTATAATGAGGAACATAAGAAAATAGTAGAAGAAAGAGTAGATAAATATACTTATATTGGTAGTTATAATAGAAAAGAAGAAACCATAGATGGTAAAAACAAGAAACTCAACACAATGTTTATTAGAGTGAAATGCCCTTATTGCAATAAAGAATATGATATAAGATTAGATAGTTTTAAAAGAGGAGCTAAATGTAACTACTGTTGTAATTATTATGAAAATTCATTTGCATATTATATTCAAGTCGAACTAGGAGAACCACTTAATAAGTATTGGGACTGGGAAAAGAATGATGTTAATCCTTATTGTATATCTAAAGGATTTGGAGATAAAGTATGGATTAAATGTACTAAAACAGACTATCATGATAGTTATTTAACGACAGTTAGTGATTTTAAAAGGGGATGCAGATGTCCTTATTGTGTAAGTAAGAAAGTTCACACTAAAGATAGTTTTGGTCAATGGTTAATAAACACTTATGGAGATAATGCTATTGAAAAATATTGGAGTAAAAATAACATTTTGAATCCTTTTAAATTAGCTAAAAATAATAATACTAAAGAAATATGGATTCTGTGTCAAAATAAAGAATATCATAATGATTATGGAGGATATAAAACTACGGCTAATATATTTTATCAAGGTAATAGATGTCCTTATTGTCATAACTTTAAAGTACATCCTAAAGATTCATTTGCGCAATGGTTAATTGATGAATTTGGCGAATACGCAATAGAGAAATATTGGTCACCTAAGAATACATTAGACCCGTTTAAAATATCACCAAAAAGTAGCAATAAAAAAGTTTGGATATTATGTCAAGAAAAAGATTATCACAATGATAACGGAGGATATTTAACTACACCAGCACATTTTTTAAATGGGAATAGATGTCCATATTGTTCTACAAGACATGGTAAAGTACATGCAAAAGATTCATTTGGGCAATGGGCTGTGGATAATATAGACAAAGATTTTATGATTAAATATTGGTCATCTAAAAATACTATTAATCCTTTTGAAATAACTATACAAAGTAGAAAGAAAATAATATTATATTGTCAAGAAAAAGATTATCATAATAATGAAGGAGGATATGAAACTACTCCAAAATTATTTTACAATGGTATTAGATGTGGATATTGTGGAAATCAAAAAGTGCATATGAAAGATTCTTTTGGTTATTTGTATCCA